>Ga0209636_10002633_pt1 | contig 18311 bp, 15 predicted proteins | sample DeeMarSWOR152_54_FD_187464 | JGI IMG/M metagenome (GOLD analysis project Ga0209636, IMG submission 187464) | Marine sediment microbial communities from White Oak River estuary, North Carolina - WOR-1-52-54 (SPAdes) (version 2) | ecosystem: Environmental > Aquatic > Marine > Intertidal zone >... | reverse complement strand
TGCCTCCTTGGTACAGTCTAAGATAATGGATGCGGGACCGATTCGGCAGTGGTTTTATAAATGGGGTATGTGGGTGGGCCGAAAGGTTAACCTGGACAGGAAGATGGAGGGGAAGAAAGTCTCCTTAGGCTGGCGCTTACTTTGCTTCCTGGCAGACAGAGCAGTGCTTTGGCACTTGCGGGATAACCTGGGACTTCAGGACGCTTACTTCTGCGTATCCGGGGGTTCAGGTATGTCCCCGGATGTATTCGGGTTCTTTCAGGCCATGGGCGTCAAGCTTAGAAGTATCTACGGTACCACTGAGACGAGCCTTCTTACGATGAATCAAGGTGAGGCCTATGACCTGGAGACTGTGGGTACTGTTCTCCCGGTGCTACCTAAGCTTGGTCCTCCCCTGGAATTTAAGCTTACCGATAAGGGAGAGCTCCTGGTTAGGGGTGGAATTGGATTTCTCGGATACTACAGGAACCCGGAGGCCACAGCCAAACAGATGATGGACGGCTGGTATTGTACCGGCGACGTGGTCAGCATGACGGACAAGAACGAAATGGTTTATCTGGACCGACTTGTCGATATGCGGGAACTATCAACCGGTCACCTTTACCCACCGCAGTTCATTGAGACACGGCTCCGTTTCAGCCCTTTCATCAAGAATGCCATGGCGCTGGGGGACAAGGAAAAACCTTTTGTAGGCGCCTTCATCGACATTGATGCTAATACATTGGGCACCTGGGCTGAGAAGAGGGGGGTGGCCTATTCAACCTTTGCTAATCTTTCACAGAATCAAAGAATAAGGGAAGTGATCAAGGGTGAAGTCGAAAAAGTCAATCGCTTGCTGCCTGAGGGATCAAAGGTTAAACGCTTTATTAACTTACCGAAGGAATTGGATCCCGATGAAGATGAGTTGACCCGAAGCCGGAAGATACGGCGGAAATTTTTGGAAGAAAAATATGGAAGCTTTATCTCCTGTATGTACCAGGGAGTAAACGAATTCAAAGCCGAGGTGCCGGTTAAGTATCAGGACGGGAGGACTGGCGTCCTCAACGCCACGGTCTATATCAATAATCTGGGAAATGAGGGAAAGGAAGAACAATGATCAGTCTGCTGTCCCATGTGATAAGCGGTGCCCTGACCGGTCTCCTTTTTGCCCTGATCTCCATGGGGTTCATCATTATTTACCGATCAGCTCGAGTTTTCAACTTTGCCCAGGGCGAAGTGCTGGTGGCGGGCGGCTTTTTGCTCTGGTCTTTCACTCAGTATTTTGGCCTGCCCGTGTGGCTGTCGCTCGTGCTGGCCATTGCCTCCAGCCTTGTCCTGGGGCTCCTGATTGAAAGAATCGTCCTCAGACCGCTGGTGGGAGAGGAACTATTTGCCCTGGTCATGGTGACCATCGGATTACTGGTTTTCATCAGGGGGCTGGTCCTGGTCATCTGGGGGGCGGAAATCCATTTCGTCCCGCCCGTCTTCTCTTTGAAAGGCGTCAAGCTCGGACCCTTGATGCTGGATAGAGGGTTGGTCTACGGCGGCGGGTTGACCATCGCCATGGCGGCCCTGTTCTCCTGGTTTTTCAATCATACCCGCATGGGCATGGAGATGACTGCCGTGGCCGAGGACCATCAGATCGCCCTGTCCCTGGGACTCAGGGTCAAGCGGTCAATTGCTGCGGCCTGGGCCATCAGCGGGGTGCTGTGCACCCTGGCGGCCATAATCTTTGTCGGCGGGAAAGGGATGACTTTTCTGGTGGGGGATATAGGTATGGCCGCCTTGCCCGTGGCCCTGCTGGCCGGCCTGGAATCCATAGGCGGCTTGATACTGGCCGGTTTGGTGGTCGGAGTATCCATGGGGGTGGCGGAATTTTTCCTGGACCCCATATTCGAGGGCGGAGTGGCCGGGGTCTTCCCCTTTGCCATCATGATCATCGTTCTCTTGATCCGGCCCTCCGGTATGTTCGGATGGAAGACCATAGAAAGGATCTGATGAGATGACACTGGCAGCAGGAGTACACTTCGAAACCTACGATCATGATCAGGCCCTCATACAGACCCGGCCTCAATGGTACTGGTTAATCGCTTTCATGATCTTTCTGTTCACTATTCCCCTGTTCGGAGGGGGGAAGGTGCTTGGATTCATGAACGTGGTCTGGATCACGGTCATTGCCGTGGTCGGTCTCCAGATCAACGTCGGCTATGCGGGGCAGATCAACCTGGGACAGTCGGCCTTCATGGGGGTTGGGGCCTATGCCGCCGGCGCCCTGACCTTTCATTTCAACTTGCCCATCTGGATCACCATTTCCGGGGCCGGAGTCAGCGCCGCCCTGTTCGGGGCCGTCTTTGGAGTGGCCGCGGTCAGGGTCAAGGGTTTCTACCTGGCCCTGACCACCATCGCCGCCCAATACGTCTTTTCCTTTGCCATGCTCAAATTGCCCAAGGAATGGTTCGGAGAGACCGAGGGTTTGCGACTCGACCCGGTCTCTCTGTTAGGGTTTGAATTTAATACTGACGTGCGAATGTATTACCTGTTTGCCATCATAGGTGTTCTGATGATCTACGGGGCCTGGGGTCTTGTTCGAAGTAGAACTGGCCGGGCCTTTGTGGCCACCAGAGACAACGATAACGCGGCGGACATCATCGGTATTGATGTCTTTTACTATAAGGCCCTGGCCTTCTTCATCGGCGCCTTCTATGCCGGAGTGGCCGGCGCCTTGTGGGCCTATTACGTGAGGTACGTCATGGCGGACATGTTCACTCTCTGGCTGTCGGTCTGGTACCTGGGCATGTTGATTGTGGGCGGAATGGGCTCCATCTTGGGGGCCATTATCGGAACGGTCGTCATAAGGCTGATCCAGGAATTTATAACCTATTTCGGTCCCTGGGTCACCGAATTTGAAATATTTTCAGGGGTCGGCGGCGGGGTCATTTTCGCCTCGATGAATATGCTCCTGGGTGGTGTCATTATCCTTTTCGTGATCTTTGAACCCCGGGGGCTGGTTCATCGATGGAATATTATCAAGGAAAGCTATCGCATATGGCCGTTTCCCCATTAAATGAGGGAGATGGCTGATTATAAAACTATTTTTTAACCATTAAAAAGGAGGAAGATCATGAAAAAAACGTTGTGGTTAATGGTCATGGTAGTGGTCTCATTAACCTTCCTGGTCGGTGGTCAGGCCCTGGCCGCCGGGGTGACCACATACAAAGTGCCCGGGATCTCTGATTTTACCGGCGGGTACGCGGAAGTTATGAAGGCCTGGATTCCAGTCCAAAAAGCGGTGGTCGCCTGGTGGAACGACACTGAGGGCAAGAAGCTGGGCGTGAAGCTGAACCTCAGACTTTATGATGGGCGCTACGATCCGACCGTGATTGCCAGCATGTGGCCCGGCATTCTTGCGGAATGCAAGCCTGTAATTTGTTTCGGTGGCGGGGGATCCAGCGTGGCCGCCCTTCAACAGAGGTTCCCCACGGATAAGGTCCCCGCGATTTACGGGACCGCCACTTACGGGTACGGCTGGCTCCCCAATCAGTGGCTCTTCCAGGTCAGACCGACTTATGTCCAGGAGTTTTCGGGAGCCCTGACCTGGTTCATCGAGAAGCATCCGAACAAGAGGCCGGTCAGGGTGGGAACCATTGCCGTCGATATCCCCGCGGGCCTTGATCTCATGAAGGGCCTCAACAAATATATAAATGAGGTCCTCGAAGCTAAAGGACTGGCCAGAATCGCGGTCAGGCAATATTCCGCCCTGAACCCGGTGGACCTTTCCACTCAGGTGAAGGCCATGATCGACGGCAAGGTGGATGTTGTCTTCGGCCCGGTCACCACTGCCATGATCGTGGCCTACATGAAGGCCTGCCAGACCTATGGGGTGAACATCCCGACCATCGCCTCGCCCCACCACACCATCTACGCTTATGCGAGGGCTATGGGGACCTATGAACCATTTGAAGATCACCTGGTGGTCGCCGCACATGCTTCGGTCACGAAAAAAGATTCCCCGGCATACAGGTGGTTCCAGGTGCTCATGAAAGATTACAAACTATCCGAAAAGTTCTGGAATGTCTACTCCATGATGGCGCTCAACCAGTCTATTCTGGTCGTCCGAGCCGTCGAGCATGCCGCCAAAAAGGTTGGCGCGGACAAGGTGACCGGCCAGGCGGTCTATGATGCCATGTTTGAAGCGCCCTTCACGCATGAAGAACTCATGGGCACGCTCCCGGAACTCTATTTTACGAAAGATGCGCCATTTTCCCAGAAGCACCTGAAGGTCAGGATCGAGACGGTCAAAAAGGGCAGGTATGTCCTCGCGGACCCTGAATGGGTGTCTATCCCGACCGATATCAAGAAATGGTAGCGAGTTAAATCCAGGGAGGTCGTTCTTAAAGTAGGTCTTCTCAAAAAAAGCCTTTCCAGGCTTTTCGCGTCCGGAGCAGACGTCTCTAGTTCGTCATGTGGGGGTTGGCCCCCACGTGACCTTGGCCTATTTGGGCAGCCATAAAAGAGGAGAAAAATATGTTGTTGGAACTCAACAACGTGGAAGTTATTTACGGCGACGTGATACTCGTTCTCAAGGGCATCAATATGGGGGTTCCTGAAGGAAATGTTGTCGCCCTTTTGGGGGCCAACGGCGCAGGCAAGACCACGACCCTGAAGGCCGTATCCGGCCTGCTCCACTCTGAAGACGGCGAGGTGACCGGGGGGAGCATTCATTTTCAGGGGAAACCCATCCATAAGGAAGAACCTCAAAATGTGGTTAAAATGGGTATGGTCCAGGTTATGGAGGGGCGCCGCGTCCTCGAACATATGACCGTTGAGCAGAACTTGATTGTGGGGGGGAACCGTCACAAGGATCGTCAGGAATTGAAAGCAGTCTTGGAAAAGGTCTACCGCTATTTCCCCATACTAAAAGGCCTGCGCAGCACTGTTTCCGGGTACATTTCCGGGGGTGAGCAGCAGATGATGGTCATCGGCCGGGGCTTGATGGCCAAGCCTCAACTCATGCTGCTCGATGAGCCTTCCCTGGGTCTGGCCCCGATGATCGTGGCTGAAATATTCGACATGGTCAAGAAGATGAAAGACGAAGAGAACGTGACCTTTCTGCTGGTCGAACAGAACGCACGCATGGCCCTGTCCATCGCCGATTATGGGTACGTGCTCGAGAACGGCCGCATTGTCCTTTCCGCTTCGGCTGAAGAAGTGAGAGAAAATGAGGACATCAAGGAGTTTTATCTGGGGATGAATCTCTCCGGTGAGGTCAAGAGCTTTAAAGATGTAAAGCATTATAAAAGACGTAAAAGATGGCTGGGGTAGTAAGTTTGAGGTTTGGCATTGAATTATCAGGTCTCAAAAGCATCTTATAAGGCCTGACACATTGCATATTACGGACATGGAGGGTCAAGGGAATGGCGGAAAAAGTTCCTATCAGAGAAGGTGCATTCATAGAAGGGCCGGATGGGGGAAGGCTGCTGGCCAACAAGTGCAAGTTCTGCGGGCAGGTGTTCTTCCCCAAGGCCTCGACCTGTATGGCGTGCTACCACGATCAGATGGAAGAGGTCCTGCTGAGCCGGCGGGGAAAACTGTACACTTATACAGTCGGCCATATGCCTTCCTCGCACTTCATGCCGCCTTATGCCGTGGGTTACGTTGACCTGCCCGAAGGCGTCAGGGTCTTTGCCCCTTTGAAGATGTTAGAGGACACGCCCTTTAAGACTGGTATGGATATGGAGGTCGTCATTGAGGGCCTTTGGCGGGAGGGTGATACTGAAGTCTGGGGCTACAAGTTCATGCCTGTAAAAGGAGGTGGGCCATGAGGGAAGTCGCCGTCATCGGAGTGGGGCAGAGCCAGTTCGGGAAGTTCCCCGAAAAGACCGTGTCCGAACTGGGCCGTGAAGCGGCCCAGGCCGCCATCAAGGATGCGGGTATTACCCCGAAGGATATTCAAGTCGCCTATACATCCCGGCTTATAGACGCCATGGTCACCAGCCAGACCGTCCTCAAAGAGGTTGGAATCACCGACATCGAGATGGTCAACGTGGAAAACGCCTGTTCCGGCGGATCCACGGCTGTCCGCGGACTTTGGAAGGACATTGCCAACGACGTTTACGACATCGGCATCGCCGTCGGGGTTGAGTCAATGACCACCAGTCCCATCGCTGGGAAACTCATCCCCCCGGACAAAGACGACCTGGAGGGACAACTTGGCCTGACCATGCCCGCCCTTTTTGCCCTGCTGGCCCGTAGGCAGATGGATGAACACGGGGCTAGGCTCGAGGACTTCGCCCAGGTCTCAGTCAAGAACCATCACCATGGATGCCTGAACCCACAGGCCCAGTATAAAAGGGAATTCACCATCGAGGAAGTCCTCAACAGCCGCATGATCTGCGAGCCCGTCACCCTGCTACAATGTTGCCCCAACACTGACGGTGCCGCGGCCGTGGTTCTCTCCTCCATGAACGTGGCCCGCAAGCATACCGCAAACCCGGTCAAAGTCATCGGCTCGGTCCTGCTCTCCGGCGGGTACGCCTATCTCCGGGATGACATCACGCTGTCTCCTCTTGGGTCCAAGACCGTCCGGATGGCCTATGAGATGGCGGGTGTCGGCCCGGAGGACTTGGACGTGGTCGAGCTTCACGACGCCTTTGCCCCGGAGGAGATACTGCGCTACGAAGACCTCGGCCTTTGCAGACCGGGCGAAGGCGTCGAGTTGTTGCGGTCGGGGGCAACCGAGGTGGGAGGGAGAATCCCGGTCAACCCCAGCGGCGGCCTCCTGGCTTTGGGGCATCCGTTGAGCGCATCAGGCGTCAGAGTTATAGCTGAAATCACCCTGCATTTAAGGGGGCAGGCGGGCGAAAGACAGACGCCCGACGCAAAAGTAGGCCTGGCGCATATGCTGGGCGGCTCGGTGGCTGGGCTTGAAGCAGGGGCCTGCGGCATACACATCTTGGCGCGATGATCCCCTTTCCGCCCCCGCAAGACGGCGGGAGGCAACCGATCTTCCCAGGATTAACGGGATAAACCAATGCTTTTGTTGATGCTGCCACCAATGGAGGATAAAAATGGGACGTCTGGAAGACAAAACTATTATTGTAGTCGGCGCGGGGACGAAAGGCGAAGGGCTCGGCAATGGCAGAGCAGCTGCCGTACAGTTTGCTCGGGAGGGGGCAAAGGTCCTCTGTGTCGACCGTGATGAGTCGGCAGCTGAAATCACCGCAAACATGATCAAGAATGAGGGCGGGGAGACAGAGGTTTGCGTAGCCGACATCGTGAACTCAAAGGACTGCGAACGAGTTGTAGATACGTGTTTACGACACTTCAAGAAGCTCGATGTCTTACATAATAACGTGGGGGTTCCCAGTCAGGCGGAGATCGTTGATACCACCGAGGATGTCTGGACTAAAACCTTCGACATTAATATCAATGGCATGTTTCGAATGTGCAAGCAGGCTATACCCCGGATGATAGAGGGTGGAGGTGGCTCAATAATCAATGTTTCGAGTGTAGCCTCCCTCCGAGCCTTTCCTGATGCAGCTTACGTATCGTCCAAGGGCGCAGTTAATTCCCTTACCCTTTATATCGCTGGCCGCTATGGCCGATACAATATTAGGGCGAACGCCCTTTTATTGGGTTACATCGATACCCCATTGGCAAGGCCGGCCTGGGAAAACGAAAAGGTTCGGGAAATCAATTTAAGACAGGTACCCATGCGACGCTTTGCCTCCCCGTGGGAAGGGGCCATGGTCGCAGCCTTCCTTGCCTCTGATGAAGCGTCATATATAACTGGGGCCATTATTCCTGTTGATGGTGGTCTAAGCCTGTCTATGTGACGACAACATCCCTGGACAAAGTGATAGGCAGGACCGCCATTAAAGTGCCTTGCACAAAGGCTTCAGTCGATGGATTTTCCATTTTGACTCCGATGGATCCTAGTAAAGTCTTCGTCTGAAGACGGGTTCTTATATTCCCTAAAGGGTACAATAGACCTCAAATTGTATGCAAAATTGGAGATCTAGAAAAATCCTGAAAAAGGAAAGAAGGGCACAAGTCATGCTAAAATTTTAAAAAATAGCTTGTAGCAATCTATTTCCGCACCTAGTTCAGGTTGCCCGCTAACCGAGTCTCTTGCAATGGTCTGAATCATGAAGGATCGGAGTCCTGTTGGATTAAAGCAGCAGATAAATGAAAATTCTATTGCTATATTGGAAGACCTTATCATTTCTAAAATTAGAGAAAAAATCGTAGTTAGAACATTGTTAAAAAATATAAGGAAAATTATATATAACAATATCAATATATTGAATAAAAATCAATTTTTTTCTTGACAAAATCTAAGATAGCCTATAATAAAGTTATACAGAATTGATTTTGTACCTCAAATATTTTGACTAATAACAACAAATATTAACAATTACAATTACTTAAGAGATACAGAGAATATGAACAGTGTTTCCAAAGATTCAATCCAACCTGATTCAGCAATCCAAAAAACGCTTGAAAAAGTGGTACTGGAGACTTTTTCTGCAAAAGCTTATCACGAAGTGAATATGCGAGATATTTCATCCAAGTCTGGAATAAGCCTAGGAACGCTTTACAAGTATTACAAAAGCAAAGAGGAACTGCTTTTCTATTTTGTAGACAAAGAATTGTCGAAACTAAGTGAACGATTGATTGACCATCTCCAGGGCATAGAGGAAATCAAGGAGAAGCTAAGAAAAGTTTTTTGGGTTGCACTCGATTTCTACGAAAGAAATTCTGAGTTAGGCAAAATTGTTTTTATCACAATTCCAGAAAAAACCTGGATGCTAGATAAGACTTATAGGCAGAAAAAGCTGACTGACATATGGATTGGAGTGCTTCGTGAGGGGCAAGAAAATGGATATCTAAATCCGAATATTCGTGCTGGGTTGGTATTGGATTTATTTTGGGGCTTAATAATGAGGTCATTTAGAATGTGGGTTTATCGAGAGAAAAAGGAAGGCCTGGCGAGTCAGTCCAATATATTATTTGATATTATCTGGAATGGAATTTCCAATCCGGAAAGGTAGCCAATCTGATGAAAAAGAGTGATCGATTATCAATGTACTTTGACGAGTTAAAAGAAACTATGCCATCAGACAAACTGGAGGTTTATTTAAATGAAAATATAAGAAATATTGTTGAGCATGCTTACAATAAAGCACCAGGTGTCAAAGGTATCATGGATAATATCGGCCTTGTTCCTAAGGATATTCAGGATACCGAAGACTTATTGAAATTTCCCATTCTAAAAAAAGACGACCTGATAAAATATCAACAAGACGATCCACCCTTTGGCGGTTTCTTAGCAGTCCCCATTAAGACAATCGGGCGGATCTATATCTCGCCGGGACCCATAAACGACCCCCATAGTGTACCGAATGTGGAAAGAATCGTGCAGGTATTTTATAACTTTGGATTTCGTGAAGGTGACATCGTTTTGAATACCTGGAGCTACCATCTTGTTCCAGCGGGATGCCTCCTTGACGATGCGCTCAGAGCCCTGGGTGCTGTCGTGATTCCCTCGGGTGTAGGCAATACTGAACGCCAGATCCAAATTATGCACGACCTGAAGGTTACAGGCTTTTGTGGAACAACCGGGTTTCTAATGAACATTTTAAAAAAGGCCGAGGACATGGGCTATGAATTTGGCAAGGATTTCTCTTTGGAGGTGGCCTTTGTTGGGGGTGAAATGGGTGGGGGTCCTATGAGAGATATATTCGAGAACGAGTATGGAATTGTAACTGGCGATGCCTACGGGACTGCAGATGTAGGTTTCCTTGCATACGAATGCAGGGATAGATCAGGCTTACATTTTGTGAACGATGCATTCATTGAAATTGTTGATCCTAAAACGGGCAACAGGCTCGGCCCAGGTGAGGTAGGAGAGATAGTTGCGACTCCCTTTAATAAGGGCTATCCCTTGATTCGTTTCGCGACCGGGGATCTATCCTTTTACACAGATGAGCCATGCTCCTGTGGCAGAACGACCCCAAAGCTCGTGAAGATAGTCGGTCGCGTTGGCGACGCTGTTCGAGTCAGGGGTATGTTTATACATAGGCATCAACTCGATCAGGTTTTCAATTGCTTTCCCGAGATCTCTAAATATCAGATCATTGTGGACAGATATGAGTACCGAGATAGCCTGACAGTTCGCTTGGAGCTGAAAGATTGGGATATAGAAAAGACAATGCTCCAAGAGAGTCTAAAAAAAAGATTGCAGGAGATATGTACAGTAAGACCTGACGGAATTGAATTTCTCCGAGAGGGTTCACTTCGGGAAGGGTACAAAGCTTTGCAAGACCAGAGAAAATACTGAGGCAAGATCACGGGCTCTGATTTCAGATCGAGAGTCGAATGTATAGTCCAAATGTGTGGGCATTAATGATGTTTGGAAATGGGAAGCGATAACTCGGAAATTCAGCATATATTGTTGAAATTAGACAATATCCAGTTGGCTTTTGGGGGCATAAAAGCCCTTGATGGTGTGAGTTTAGAAGTTTTCAAAGGGGAAGTGCTTGCTATTATCGGCCCAAATGGTGCCGGGAAGACATGTATTCTTAACTGCATCAATGGCTTTTATCGACCCCAAGAGGGAAAAATCTATTTTCAAAAAAGAGAAATTACTCGCATGCCTTCTCATAAGATTGCCAAGCTTGGCATTTCCAGAACGTTTCAAAATATCGAACTTTATAGCGGGCTCACCGTTCTAGAAAACCTCCTTGCTGGAAGACACATTTTCATGAACACAGGATTTTTTTGGGGAGCTCTTTATTTTGGGAAGGGTCTCCATGATGAAAAAAAACACCGAAAGCGTGTGGAGGAAATCATCGATTTTCTAGAGATTGAAGCCATCCGGAAGAAGATAGTAGGCACGCTTTCGTACGGGCTTCGAAAAAGAGTTGAACTTGGAAGAGCATTGGCTCTTGAACCGAAATTACTTCTGCTCGATGAACCTATGTCGGGGATGAATTTAGAAGAAAAAGAGGATATTGCAAGATTTATTCTAGATATCCATGAGGAGTTTACCGATACCATTGTTTTTGTGGAACATGATATGGGAGCCATTATGGATCTGTCTAGCAGAGTCATTGTCCTGGATTTCGGTAGAAAGATTGCAGAAGAACCTCCTGAAGAGATTAAAAAAAACTCAAAGGTTATTGAGGCCTATTTAGGAGAGGAATAATAGATGTCCGAAAGCACGATTCCGAAGCTCTTCAAAAACGCTTGCGAAAAATATTGGGATAAGCAAGTAGCCATACGGAAGAAATATCTTGGTATATGGGAAAACTATACATGGAAAGATTTCTATGAAAATGTGAAGTACTTTTCATTGGGTCTCATTGATCTTGGCATGGAACCAGGTGATAGAATAATAATGATAGGCGACAATGAGCCTGAATGGGTTTTCTCCGAATTTGCGGTTTTCTGTGGTCGCAGTATCGCGACCGGAGCATTTCAAGATTCCCTTCCCAAAGAAATTGAGTTTTTACTGAACCAAGCGCAATGCAAATTTGCGGTGGTTGAAGACCAAGAGCAAGTAGACAAACTTCTTGAAATTAAGGATACGTGTCAAAACCTCAAAAAGGTTATCTACTGGGATAAAAAAGGGCTGAGATATTATGATGATCCCATATTGATTTTTTTTAGAGATGTTCAGGAGATTGGACGACAATTTGAGTTATCTCATCCCAACCTTTTTGAGCAGAACATTGAAAAGACCCGTGAGAATGATCCTGTCTTTATTGCCTATACCTCAGGTACTACGGGCCTACCTAAAGGGGCAATGCTTAGTTCAAAGAACTTCATATCACAGATCCGAACTTACAACAATGCGTCACAACTTCGAAAAGGCGACAATCTCTTCTCCTTTTTTCCCTTGGCCATGAGCGCCGATTTAGTTTATGTGACACTGCCTGCTATGGAAGCAGGCGCTATTGTAAATTTTCCAGAAGAGCCAGAAACCGTTGAGGAGGATCAAAGGGAAATTGGAGTAGCCAAAATGCTAGCGATCCCCAGGTGGATGGAAACACAAGTTTCAAAGATCCAAGTTAAGATTGAAGATGCAGGCATTTTAAAGAGGCTGATGTACCGGTTGCTGTTGCCCATTGGATACAAAATGGCTCATTTTAAGATATCCAAGGTAGAGCCAAGCGTTTTCTGGAAAGTACTTTATTCCATCTCTGATTTACTGCTTTTAAGGTATCTTCGGGATTGGCTCGGCCTCTCAAAGATGAGGAGTTTGTTTTTAGGAGGTGCTGCCGCAAGTAAGGAGCTTTTTTATTATTTGTTAGCATTAGGTATCGATGTACGAAATGTTTATGGTCTGAGTGAAACTGGTATCATTTCTTGTCATGAGAAAGGAGACATTGATCCAGAAACAGGGGGAAAAATTGTGCCAGGAATGGAGGTAAAAATCACAAGCGATGGAGAGGCCCTAGCGAGGAGCTCTCAAAACATGCTAGGCTACTACAATAATCCTGACGCTATGAAAAAGACGATCGATAATGACGGTTGGTTACATACAGGTGATGCGGGATTTTTTGATGAAAATAGTCACTTGATAATCATCGATCGAGTTTCAGAACTGATGACACTTGAAAATGGTATCGTCTTCTCTCCTATGTATATAGAAAATAAATTGAAGTTTTCTCCCTATGTCAGGGACGCCGTCATAACTGGTCATCATAAGCCCTTCATCGGATCACTCATAAGTATCGACTTTCCTAATGTGTCTCATTGGGCAGAGACTCATCGGATTCCCTTCACGACTTTCACAGATCTTTCCCAGAAGGAGGCAGTTTACGGCATGATCAAACAGGAAGTCTTAAAAGTAAACAGCAGGTTACCAGAAGATCAAAGAATAAAACGTTTTGCCTTATTACCTAAGGAATTGGATGCAGATGATGGAGAATTGACTCGTAGTCGAAAACTGAGAAGAGGTTACGTAGTTAATCTTTATGATAACTTTGTTCAGGCGTTATATGGTGATAAACCGGAGCATGTTGCAGAAAGTGATGTTAAGTATCGGGATGGTAGAATAGCCAAGGTGAAAACTTTAGTTAAGATCGTTTCACTTGAGGGAAGACAAGGTAATGGAGTTTGCAACTAATCTGTTTGTATCGGGCCTGACTATTGGCATGGTCTATGGACTGGTCGCACTGGGCTTTGTTCTGATTTATAAGGCAACGGGAATTTTGAACGTGGCGCAAGGCGAAATTCTTATGTTCGGGGCATTTATATGTTATTGCTTAAGTGTTCAGCTTAATCTCCCCTTTTGGCTAGCTATTCCCCTAACTCTTGTCTTTGCCTTCTTTCTCGGATTTCTCATAGAACGGGTTTTTTTGCGGCCTATGATCGGGCAGTCATTACTTGCTGTAGTTATGATGACTATTGGATTGATATCTATTTTCAAAGGTGTGGTACTGGTAATTTGGGGCCCGGTGAGCCTTTCCTATCCCCCCTATCTTCCCAAAGAGCCAATTCATATTGGGGCTTTGGCAATTGCTCAAGTCAACTTCTGGGGATTTATCATTGCCATTTTCTGGTTGTTTGTTTGCATGAGTTTTTTTCGATACACAAAAATTGGAACAGCCATGAGGGCAGTAGCAGATGATCAGCAAGCTGCCCAATCGGTAGGTGTCAGTATAAAGCGGGTTTTTGGAATGTCGTGGGCCATTTCCTGTAGCACTGCTGCTATGGGTGGAATCATTCTTGCGACCATGCTGTCTGTGATCTATACCATTGCTGACGTGGGTTTAGCCTCCATCTCTGCTGTTCTTGTAGGAGGATTAGAATCTCTCGGCGGGAGCATTTTAGGAGGACTTATAATTGGTGTAATACAAAGCTTCTGTGAAGGCTATTTAGGAGAGTCCATAAGCGGCATCGGGGAAATTGCGCCATATGTGATCTTGCTCTTGATTTTATTGATCAAACCTTATGGCCTTTTTGGGCTTAAGAGGATAGAAAGGATATAAAAAAATGCCTTATCCTCCTTGTGGCACCTTTAATGAGACATATGAACAGGATGCCGCAATCTTCAGAACCAAGGCACACTGGGTATGGTTGGTTTCAGTCATTTTATTCTTTCTGGCCTTTCCTATCTTCGCCGATGAATATCTCCTCTCTATCGCTATCCTTATCTATATTTACATTATTGCCGCGCATGGACTAAACCTCTTAACAGGTTTTGCCGGCCTTATTTCCATTGCTCATAGTGCTTTCATGGGGGTTGGGGCCTATTGCTCCGCAATCCTGGTTTCGAATTTGGGATTTTCCTTTTGGCTTGCTTTACCTTGTTCTGTAATCTTTGCCGGTTTAATCGGTATTATCCTAGGTGCACCTTCTTTACGGCTTAAAGGTTTTTACCTCGTCATGGCCACCCTGGCGGCCCAATTTATTATTAACTTTGTGATCATGCGCTGGAAAGTGTTGACTGGTGGTGTTTATGGAATGTCAGTTCCATCTATAACGTTATCAAATATGGAATTCGATACAAACCAGAGCTTTTATTATATCGCGTTTATTGTCCTTATTTTATCAACCTATGTTGCTAAAAATTTAGTAAGAACCCAGGTGGGAAGGGCCTTTGTAGCTATAAGGGATAATGATTTGGCTGCTGAGGTCATGGGAATCAGTCTGACCAAATATAAGCTCCTTTCTTTTGCTGTAGGCTGTGGATTTGCCGGCGCTGCAGGATCGCTCTGGGGTCACTGGGTTAGGATGATATCCCCGGAGCACTTTACCTTAATGGGGTCTGTCTGGTTCTTAGGTTATATCATCGTAGGAGGATTGGGTAGCATTTTGGGGCCTTTCTTTGGAGTCATTTTTTTTACCCTTACCATGGAAGTATTGAACAGTGTTTTTACGGGTCTTTCAGCGTCCTATCCAGAGGCAATAGGGTATATCTTTGCATCTAGAGAAATCATTTTTGGTCTCATTGTTGTTCTCTTTTTGATCTTTGAGCCGCGAGGTTTGGCCCACAGGTGGGAAATCATCAAGGCATCGTACCGACTGTATCCGTTCAGCTACTAGGTTTATTAAAGGGACATGGAAGGGGTACTAAAGTTATTTGAAAGTTTAGTTAGTCAAGAATATCAATAAGGTGGATTACTGAAGGAACTCTAAACAGAACCAGAAATGGCTTGGCACAGCAGCTCTAAAGATAGAAGTCAGGTTAAATATAATCAAGTGTTAAAAGTACGCGAGTTAAAGGTAGCAACACAAACTGAGCTTGGGATAAAAGGAAAGGAGGTGATAGCTTCATAATGTAGGGAATGAGCCGCTAAAAATCTGAGTTAGATGGGATTGAGTCGGAAATTGGTTAATGAAAAGAATCGATAAATTATGATTAATAAGGAGAAAGAAAGATGAAAGGAATAATCAAAAGAACAGCTATATGTATGTTTTTCTTGTCGATGATTTTAACGATTCCGATGATATGCTATGCAAAGGGGGAGATACGTATTGGGGACCTCACGGATTTCACTGGTCCCCAGGCAGTGGCCTACCCAAAAGCTACCCAGGCCTTCAATGACTATGCAAGATACTTGAACGAAGAATTTGGGGGAATCGAAGGTCATGCCATAAAAATCATCAGCATAGATGCACGATATGATGTTGCCCTTCATGTATCGGGCTACCATAAGTTGGTTTCCGTAAATAAAGTCCACGCGATCAATGTTGATGCATCGAGTGGTAGTGCGGCCCTTAAACCTTTAGCTGATAAGGACAAAGTCGTTGTGATGGTCTCTCCGGAACTGCTCGCACTTCTCCCTGCGAAAGATTCTTACACGTTTTCGGCAATTACCAGCTACCCCACCAAGGCTTTAACTATCATGGCCTGGATCAAAGATACATGGAAAAAACCAACTCTTCCAAGAATCGGTGTGAACCTCGTGGATGCAGCCCCAGGGTGGAGCAGTCTCAAGGCCATAGAATACCTGGCAAAAAAATATGGCTTGAACATTGCTATAAAAACAACAGTTCCTCCTGGTGGAAAGGATACCAGTGCACAAGTTTTAAGTCTGAAAGCTGCGAACCTGGATTATGTGATAACCATTCAGGGTGGTGGAATTATTGCATTTACAAAGGACAGCAGGAGATTAGGGCTATTTCCCAATGTACCTATCATCGACAATGTGGGAGTCTTAACTGTTGAAGTTGTAGCAAAAGCACTTGGGGAAGCGGCTGTAGGAATGCTCACATCCTCACCTTTCGCTTTTTGGCATGAAGCAGATGTTCCAGGCATAAAATTGATGCGAGAGGTGAATAGGAAGTGGCACCCTAAGGTAGAAGTCCGAGGTTATATGTACTCCTATGGCTGGAATCAGGCAGTCGTATTGTTTGAAGGGATTAAACGGGCTATCAAAAAAGTGGGATACAACAACTTAAATGGCAAAGCCATCAAGCAGGCTCTTGAGACCCTGAAGGACTTTGAAACCAATCTCTTGAGCTACCCAATTACCTTTTCACAAGAGGATCACAGAGGACCACAAGCTTGCAGACTCCTTAAGCATATTGGTCCAGGCTACAAGTTCGAGGTCGTTTCAGACTGGGTCAAAGCCCCGAGTTGGCCTAAAGATTGGTGGGACGTGAATATGTGGAAGAAGTAAATATGCCACGGATGCCCCTTGAATTCCAAGGGGCGTCCAGGAAAGATTAAACATGCTAAGCATAAATAATGTTGAGGTCATTTACAGCGAAGTAATCCTTGTCCTAAAGGGTATTTCCATGGAGGTTCCTCCAGAGCATATTGTAGCCCTTTTGGGGCCCAATGGTGCTGGCAAGACAACTACCCTCAAAGCCATATCAGGACTGTTAAAAAATGAAGAAGGAAAAGTCAGTGATGGCAGCATCGAATTGGATGGGAACAGATTGGATAAAAAAAGCCCAGAAGAAATCGTCAAAATAGGGATCGTTCAAGCTATGGAAGGCCATAGGGTTTTTCAACATTTGACAGTGCAAGAGAATCTTTATATGGGTGCTTACACCAGAAGCGACCATGTGAGTGTCCGAAAGGATCTGGGGCTTATATTAGATTATTTTCCAAAACTGCGAGATTTGATGCAGCGGACGGCGGGATATCTATCAGGTGGGGAACAGCAGATGCTTATCATAGGGCGCTCACTCATGTCAAAACCTAAGATCATGCTACTGGATGAACCTTCTCTTGGTCTCGCTCCTTTTCTGGTAAAAGAGATCTTCCAAATCATACGGAAAATAAATGAGGAGCAAAAGACTTCATTCCTTCTCGTCGAACAGAATGCTAATGCGGCTCTTAATATTTGTCAGCACGGTTACGTTATGGAGAATGGGACAATAGTTCTTGATGGACCAGCAGAAAAACTAAAGGACAACGAGGATGTACAAGAATTCTATTTGGGGTTTGGTAGTCTCAGTCAACGAAGAACCTATAGAGAAGTTAAGCATTATAAGCGAAGAAAACGATGGCTGACTTAGGAAACAGTTAAGAAGATGATCTCAGTGAAAAAGAGTGATCGATAATTAACCCCATTGCGGAAGGTTTTAACACAAATAGGGCAGAAACCCTGTCTTCATTGGTTTTGAGAAATAGAGGCTAAAAGCGCAGTCCATAAAGAATTAATTACATTGGGAAGAGCTGGATATTCAAAGGCTGGGTGTCAGGCCATCTAGGATTTTCTTAAATATCCGAAATTTGTTATACAGATCCAGACAGCGGTTATGCCCCATAGTCGTTCGATTTCGATCGCTATTTACACTGGCTTGGGCTTAAGGTGTGAGATGCAATGAGACCAATCCCGATATTAATAAGATCACAGAGAGCGGCGGTAAAGCGATTCTGTATAATTGCTGGAGCGATTCTCTTGTCCACATTACTGAGAAACCTACCCCATTCCCTTATGGCAGATATTGACCTATATGGCCTACGGCAAGAAAGGTAAGGGAGTGTTTGTGATTCTATCTCAAAGAAAGTTTTCTTGAAAGAGGGGGATTTGATCTATATGTCGAGTAACCAACACTATGGAAAGGGAAGTTTTATTGAAGAGAGATGGTTTAGGGATTCTCCTGAGGGGATGGTGCTGGTGGGAAGCAGATGCGAGACTTGTAAGAAGACCTTCTTTCCCAAGAAGTTGGTGTGCCCGGACTGCTTTGACGGTGAATTGAAAGAGGTGCCTTTGAGCAAAAAAGGTAAACTCCATACCTTTGCCCTTTCGGTAATGGGACCCACCGATATGGAAAAACCCTATGTTATTGGCTTCATAGATTTACCAGAGGGCATTAAACTCTTTTCCGTCCTCACTGACTGTGAGCCATGGGATGAGGTA
>Ga0209636_10002632_pt1 | contig 18319 bp, 16 predicted proteins | sample DeeMarSWOR152_54_FD_187464 | JGI IMG/M metagenome (GOLD analysis project Ga0209636, IMG submission 187464) | Marine sediment microbial communities from White Oak River estuary, North Carolina - WOR-1-52-54 (SPAdes) (version 2) | ecosystem: Environmental > Aquatic > Marine > Intertidal zone >... | reverse complement strand
AGGTTCAGGCCAATCCGCAGCCTCAATAGTAACATCGAACTCAGTGCCAACAGACGTAGTATCAGTGTAAAAAAAGTTCTCCAAAGGACTAACAAAGACACTAGGCACAGCCTGAGCAACAACGGTTTGTTGAATAATTATTGGAGCTAGTGTTATTATTGACATTAGAGTAGTAATTAGAAACTTTTTCAAATTATGTTTCATACGTATCTTTCCCCTTTCTCCTTTCTGCAATTTATTTGTGAAGTTTGCGAATTTAAGCGTTCCGGAATTATCTTCTATTATGTAACTGAACGGTTAAAAGACAAAAAGAAGGTTAATTATGTTATATTGGTCACCAAAAGAGAATGTGAAGTCGCCTTTCTGAGAGTAAGTGCTCCAATTGTGAGAACAGCATCTAGAAGTCTTGGGGATATTAATTGGTGTAACCATATGCAAAACATTCCTTGTTATTGTTACATCCGCGTTATTGTTACATCTGCTCGCGCGAAGGCTGCCTTCATGTATGTATTTACTTGTATCTGCCACCTACTGAGAATCATTGTTAAACTATTGGGCGGTACGGACTTTGATAAAAAAAGGAGTAGATAAGGAACGCTTTTGGAATGTTTAAGCGACCCAGCCGAAGTTTCTGGCTATGCCTGCTACGTCCAAGATGTCAACCCTGTAGCTGTCGTTTATGTCTGCTGGTGGGTCCCATCTGAGGTGGCCAGGATAGGATCCGAAGGCTGCTGCCGCCCGAGTGATGTCCAAGATGTTGCACCTGAAGTCCAAGACGGTGCCAGTGTAGGTGTTGATGTCCTCCCTTATCGTTGCAACCATCTTGTGCTCGTAGGTGTGGACTAGGGTTCCGTCCTCATAGATTTCAACTGTTATCGTGTGTGCTCCACCTGCCAAGGCTCCTGTGGTGTAGGGTCCTAGATAAAGAGCTTCGTATGGGTCTAAGGTTATGCCTGTTTCCTCGTGTGCAAGTACGCCATCTTCGTATACGTTGACGTCCACGGTTACGGAAACCACCTCACTCGAGGTCTCCGTAACACTTTTGGCTTGATAGTTATGGACCAGCACCTTGTATGGATATGCTGTGTCTGGGTCGACTCGCCATTCGCCGACAACTGCGCCTAAAGTGCCTGCTTTTGCCCAGTAGTCTTCATATTTGACTACGCGACCAGTGGCCAAGCTTCTGTCATAATAGTCGAACACGTAGGCTCCGGTTCCAACGTGCTGCGTCATGAACGGATACTCCTCTGGTGGGAGTTCTCCAGTAAGGTCCGCGTAAGAGTTGAAGGCTGGGTCCCAATCTTCCCAGAGCAAGAGCGTTCCTAATTCAACCTGTTCGTCAACAAGATCCATGATGTGTTTGGGTGCCAAAAGGGCTGTGCCAGAGACGTCATCCACAGTGGCTAGGTTTGTCGTGGCGAAGTACACGTTGAATTTGTATGGTCCATCCGCTTCTTCGTAGACCAGGTTTTCCCAAACAGTGGCATATCTTCCAGGCTCATGCTCCCTCAAAAGCCTCATGTTGTTTACGCAGTCGTAAGCAGTTAGAGGCACGCCATCTTGCCATGTGACGTCCTGTCTAAGCCAGAATGTTGCTGTGCTTCCTTCCGTTATGCCAAGCTCTGGTATGGAGGTCCATACATCAACAAACCAATCGCAAGCTACTGATGGTCTAAGATTTAGACCCACTGGCTCACGTTCTATGAGGCTGTCTACTGCTCTGCCTATCAATCTCCATCCGTACAAAGTATCTTCAGTAAACGGATTCATTGTGTGAGGCTCGTCGCCTATGGCGACCATAACGCTGCCTCCATATTCTTCACCCATCCAATGCATTCCCCTCCAAGTCCAGTCTTGTCGCGGTCCGTAGTTAGGCATTGAAATAATATTTGTTAGCGTTCCACGTTCTTCGCTTGACCATGTTGTACAGAAATCCAGTCCAGCATCAATTGGGAACCAAGGCATAAGTTCATAGATGAATTTCGCGGTGATGTCCGAGTACGCCTGGACGACCTCGTCCACGTCTAGGCTTGTAATGATTATGTCAGCCCACGTGTCAAATTCGTCATCTTCTATTCCAGCCACGTTCCATCCCCAATCAACAAGGCCGCGTCTGTGAATCCAAGGGCTTATCCAATCAGCGTATACTCCTAGGTTTGTAAAGCCGAAAGAAACAAAGTCGTAGTCACGATAGGTCAGAAGTTCCATAACCCAAGTCGTGAATTCTACGGGTGTAATCGTCATGGTTGGAGCGGTGGCGCCGATGTATGTGATGAACTCGTTGAAGTTTGTAGCGAATCCATTGACAGGTCCCTGCTCCGCATACAGACTTCCTGCAGTGTATAGAACCTCAAGATCTCTTAATGCCACACCACCCTTCGACAAGTGACCACCTACAACCTCGTAACCATCAGCCTGCAGAATGTCCCAAGCAACATCCCAGTCAGTATCTGGCATCACTATACTTTCGTCGTACCAGGGTTCCTGTGCTGGTGGAATCGGGTTACCCAGAGCAAATAACCATGGGGCTTGTATATAGTTGAAAATATCCTCTTGCTTCTCGTCCATGCCATAAATGTATGACAAAGCTACCCTAAAGGACGCGTCGTTCAAGGGGAAGTTGGATTCTAGGCTTGTTACTTTGAATTCTCTGCAGTTTATCGCAAGGGCGCCGAATTCTGCCATTGGATCCATAGTAGAAATCGTGTGTCCTGCGTCAACCACGCTGTCATATAAGTCCCTTCTAGCAGGACCGCCTATAATTTCAGTAACGCCTGTCAAGAATTCTTCCACAACAGTGTCTGCTGTTGCACCAGGATAAGCCTTAAAGAATAACTCATCTACTTTTGGCATACCCTGAGGGCTGTGAACTAAGCTAAGCGCTGAGGTTGTCATCAGCAGAATAATTGCAACACTAGCAGCTAAAGCAAAAATCTTTTTACGATTCAATTTTTTCTCTTTCTCCTTTATTTAGACGATATACAACAAAATCAGGACAACTTAAAAGCGTTATGGAACATTGTTATACTGAAAAAACATTGGATAGCGACAAACTTAAATCTAAAAAGTCGGATTTAAATCTTTAAGAGGAAGGAAGAGGCATGTTTGCAGGTTATTTAATCAAGAAGGTTGCCCTAGCCTTCATAACTTTAATGGTAGTAGTGACATTGAACTTTCTAATTTTCCGGGTGTTTGTTGGAGGAGACCCCTCCCAGATGATAATGGACCCTCACATGCCTGTTGAGGTGAGGGAAGCATTGAGAGCTATGTGGGGCTTAGATAAGCCCCTTTTCCCAGACCAATACTTAACTTATCTTTACAATCTGTTCACATGGCAATACGGAGTGCAATTCAATCCTTCACGTACACCCATAGCCCCAGAGATGGTTTGGAGGCTAAGAAACACAATAATCCTCTTAGGAGTAGCAGCGGTAGGCACAATAGCCCTTGGGATTCCCTTGGGCATGTTTGCTGGGGCAAGTCGAGGAAAAAAAGCCGATGTAACAGTGATCGGTATGGGTTTACTTACATGGGGTGTTCCAACATTTTTCCTACAATTGATTTGGGTAGCTATTTTTTGTCTCTGGTTAAGGATTCTTCCACGCGCGGGACTAGTCGGCCTCCCTCCACCCTCGGATCCCATCGGTTTAGCGGTTGAAGTGGCCAAACACGCTGTGAGTCCGACAATCACCTTAATCTTGGCTGGTTTTGGATCGTGGGCGCTCTACACAAGAAACATGATGGTAGATGCGTTAACTGAAGACTTTGTACTCACGGCAAGAGCAAAAGGTTTGAAAGAAAGGGATGTGATTACCAAACACGCTTTCAAAAGCATACTTCCGCCCATAGTTACAATGATAGCCCTTTCAATTCCGGGGATAGTGACCGGGGCAATAATAACTGAATCAATCTTTGCCTGGCCTGGGATCGGACAATGGTATATCACCTCTTTACTGGAAAACAACCACCCAGTAGCCCAGGCGGTTCTTTATAACTACGCCGTACTTATGGTGGGAGCGAACCTTATAACAGACCTGGTTTATGGATTTCTGGACCCCAGGATTAAGGTTGGAGTGAGGAGATAAACCTATGGCGTTTCTGAGCAAACAGAGAAGGGAGATTTATCGAAGGAAGATTAAAAATTTCTGGATAGACTTCCGTCACAATAAAATAGGATTTGTTGGATTAATTATCATAGTACTTTTCGTGATTGCAGCAGGTTTCGCACCCGTATTAACTCCTTTTCAACCCATTTCCGAGTTGTATGAGTCGCCTAGACTGGCCGCAAGATATGCTATACCTGCATGGTTTACAGTGTTCCCACAATTCAGCAACCTCAACCCAACAGTATTCATCCCCCGGAACTTGAATGAAACCACGTTGTGGGATCAATCGGGACCACTGCAGGTCAACTTGGATACGCTCAACATTAGCTTCACACCTACAGAAAACGGTTTACAAGAAGCTTCAGTAACGCTGGATCTAGGAAACTTCAGCTACATGCATGTAGCTCCGCCAGGATTTACAATGAATGTTGCGTATACAATGTCCTTCAATAGGACGAGCTTAAAGCTTTATTATATAATCAAAAACTACACTGCAAGACCGACATGGGAAGAATACTTTGAGGATCCAACCAAAGCAGAAATGTTAATACATAAATTTTCTCCTCCACCAAAACCAATAGGGGGGGTGGTTATAAATCGGTCAAAGCTTGACTTAGAAGTTGATTCAGGAGGTTATTATGTTGTGGAGTCACTCTATAAAGAAAAGGGTTTAGCGATAGAACCCGCCGACATAATTTTCTCGGAAACAGGTGTCTATGGAATCCAAGTGAAGTTTGAGTTCTCTAACAAATACCCGTTCGAAGGCGCGTATGCCGAACTCCACATTAGAGAAGTGGGGCTCACACTATGGGGGAGATTCCATGGAATTTTAGGAACGACTTTTGGGGGTAATGACGTATGGACAGAGTTAATTTATGGCTCAAGAATATCACTTATGGTAGGTGTGCTTGCAGCATTAATTGCAACAAGTTTAGGGATATTTTATGGCGTAATAGCTGGATATCTAGGAGGATTTGTAGATGAGTTTCTCATGAGAATTGTAGACGTTCTACTATGCATCCCAGTACTACCCATACTACTTGTTTTAATGAGATATTTTTCCGTAAGCGTTTACTTCGTCGTCGTCCTAATAGCTATCTTCGGATGGCAAGGATTATCAAGAGTAATAAGGTCCAGAGTCTTATCCCTCAAAGAAATGGCTTTCATAGAGAGCGCGAGAGCCTCAGGAGCCTCAGACGCTTATCTCATAACTCGCCATCTCATTCCCAACGTTCTGCCAATAGCAATGGCTGCAATGGTTCTCGCCGTTCCAGGAGCAATTCTAACAGAGGCTGCACTAAGTTTCTTAGGATTTGGTGATCCTAACGCACCCACATGGGGTCGAATGCTTTACCATGCCTACCAATCAGGGGGGTTGGAAGCATGGTGGGTGTGGCTTCCACCAGGATTAGCAATAACAATGATCTGTGTAGGTTTTGTCTTCATAGGGCACGCTGTAGATGAAATCATAAATCCAAGATTAAGGAGAAGGAGATAAAATGCTGAAAGATTCGCTTCTGCAAGTTGATAACTTGACGGTTCACTTTGAAACCCTTAGAGGCTATGTCAAAGCCGCCCATGACATAACCTTCGAACTTGCGAAAGGACATACACTGGGCTTAGCAGGCGAATCAGGATGTGGAAAAACCACCACAGCACTAGCAATACTCAGATTGTTACCGTCAAACGGTAGAATAATTAGAGGAAAAGTGATTCTCGAAGGAAAAGAAATTACAGGAATGAAATCTGAAAGATTTAGGAAACAAATCAGATGGAAAAAGATTTCCATGGTCTTCCAAGGAGCAATGAACTCGTTGCATCCAATAAAAACAGTAGGGGATCAAATATCAGAAGCAATCCTGACGCATGAAGATACAGGCAAACAAGAAGCAGTCGAAAGAGTTGAAAAACTACTTGACCTAGTTGGAGTAGGAGCCGAAAGAGTAGACCGGTATCCCCACGAACTAAGTGGAGGAATGAAACAGAGAGCAGTGATTGCGATGGCGCTGGCATGCAACCCCAGTCTAATAATTGCAGATGAACCAACAACAGCTCTCGATGTTATTGTTCAGACACAAGTAATGAAGGTTATTAAGGAATTACAAGAAAAGTTGAATCTATCCATGATAATAATCTCACATGACCTTTCACTAATAGCTGAAACAGCCACTGAAATAGCAATCATGTATGCTGGAAACTTAGTGGAGTATGCAGACTCTGTAATGATATTCAAAGAGCCACTCCATCCCTACACCCAGAGATTGATAGGAGCGTTCCCCAGTATAATAGGCCCCAAACTAGAGTTGTCAACAATCCCCGGATTTCCACCTGATCTTATTAATCCGCCCCCAGGATGCAGGTTTCACCCAAGATGCCCCTACGCAAAAGAAGAATGTAAAAAGGATATACCGTTACTCAAGAATGTTGGTAGCAAAACCCACTCAGTAGCATGCCATCTAGTGAACTAGAAGTGAACAACTATGGAAAAGCTTGAAGGAGAAATGGAAAACAAAATAGAGAAAGATGCTCATATAGTAGCTCTTGATATCAAAAAATATTTTCCCATCAAACTTGGCCTAATCAAAAGTTTGTTGTCTAAACAATCTCCTTCCGTTAAAGCAGTTGACGGAATAGATTTAACCATCAAAAAAGGAGAAGTTTTTGGATTAGTGGGAGAAAGTGGATGTGGAAAGACTACAACGGGAAGAGTTTTGCTTAGACTGATAGAACCAACAGAGGGTAAAATATTCTTTGACGGCGCAGAAATCACAGAATTGCCTGCCAATGCACTGAGAAAAATGCGAAAAAGAATGCAAATAATCTTTCAAGACCCTTACGAATCCCTGAATCCTAGAATGACCATTTACGACATCTTAGCAGAACCCTTGGAGATTCAAAACGTAACAAAAAGTCCAGAAGAAACGTTAGAAAGAGTCACACGTATACTTGAAGATATGGACATGATTCCCCCAGAGCAGTTTCTGTATAGGCTTCCACACGAGATTAGTGGAGGACAAAGACAAAGAATTGCAATTGCCAGAGCCTTTATAATTAGGCCAGAATTTATAGTGGCTGATGAGCCAATATCGATGTTAGATGCCTCCATAAGAACAGAAGTTATGAGACTGATGTTAGAAATGGTGCAAAAAGCAAAAGTCACTTTTCTGTTCATTACCCATGACGTTGCACTTACAAGATACATGTGCAAGCGCATAGCAGTCATGTATCTAGGAAAAATAGTGGAAATGGGCCCCACCGAAGAACTGATTCAGCAACCAGCCCATCCCTACATGCAGGCACTCATAGCCGCTGTTCCCGTTCCTGACCCAACCGCCCGCCGCACCGAAGTTATCGTAAAAGGTGAAGTCCCAAGCCCAATAAATCCGCCGCCAGGATGCAGGTTCCATCCAAGATGCCCCTACGCAAAAGATAAATGCAAAAATGAAGAGCCTCAACTATTGAAAACTAACGGGGAAAGATATGTTGCATGCCACTTTCCACTAAGTTGAAACATCTACTTTTGTCATCTTCTCTTAAAATACAGAACTAATTCCGAGACTGCTGCCCCTGACACAATTCCATTTAATATTATAAGCCATAGATGCGGAATGAGAAATAAAATTATTAATGGCGTTACCAACATCAACAAAATTAGTGCAAATAAAAGGAGAGTTTGCCTTCCTTTGGAACCTCCAACAGGCTCGTGAACCTCAACATTCTCCGAAATGTCAGATGCTAAATCCTTTTGTAAGACAAGCTTTAGGTAATAGAAACATAAAAAGGAAACTAAAGTTGATACAATCGAAGCCAATATGGTAGGATAGTCCCAAATCCTTTCAAGAATTATGAAAAGCGATAAGGAAACAGACATCGCTAAAATTAAAACATTGAATAAGAGACGAAATTTTCCATAAGGATGGATGCTTCGTTCCCGTTCTTTCAACTTCATTTCTCCAGAATGGTTGAATATGATCCTCTCTGAGGAAGAGGGGTTTCAATGCGTAAATATAGGTCTAATTTCCAGAGAGCGTCTGAGTAGGAAACTTGATTATTCAATGGTAGAGTAATCGTTAAATTCGTTTCGATATTGGACGGAAGCGATACAGGCTTATCTGGGAAGTTCTCTGTGCTCTGCCCAATGTAAGAATTATTAAAATAGATTTTTGCTCTATAAGCAAAGATCCCCAAGTGCATATTTGAAGGATTATAAAAAACTAAGGAGAAATAAGCTTTAGACCCGTTTTCATCTATTCTAACCTTTGAAAGCGAGACGCTCATTGAACGAATTGCCCCACTCGTTCCGAAAGTCACGTAAAGAGTATAGCTCAGAAAACAGACAGAAAAAATAGTCAAAACTAAAAAACAAATAAACGGAGCTTTATGTTTAAGAGACATGGAAGACACCACACGCTAATTATTTGAGTAAGGTAGACTTATATGGCACACAGATAAAACTTACGGGATGATATAAGCCTAACTATAGGTCGATATATATGATAATTCTCAAAACCATTCTAGGGATTGAACTTGCACTATTCATAATCTTTACTTCAAGTAATTTTTCGTTGTTCACTTGGGAAAACGCAATAGCATATTATTTACTGATTGGGTTAGCAAGCTTTTTCGGAGGAACATTGATCCTTGATTTTAGTAGAAGCCTCATACTGGTTTCAATTGCTTATATTGCCAGTTGTATCGCTCTTATTTCATTATATGCACTTCCCGCAATGTTATATGGAGAAACTTATCCAGGAGAAATAGACGTTATAGTGGCAGTTACTGCAACAGACCTGTCAAAAGTAGCCGTAATTAGTTTTCCCATCTCGATTTTCACATGTCTATTCGGTTGCTTTTCAGGGAGATCCCTTGCAGAAAGCCAATGACAACCCAAAGCCCTACTCATTGATAAGACAACAATGAGAATACCAATAAAGACTACACAGTTACTATTTCCCGTATCTCTTCCTATACATGAAATGAATGATTATACAAAAGCGGCTACATCCACGCGCGCTTGCATCGCACCAATATGAGTTTTAAGGTTTAACGCCAGATCTTTATCTGTCTCAATTTGGCGCTGCTGTATTCTCCACTAATGTAGAAACCACGGCGCGTGCGGCCGTGTGCCCCCAGTAGAATATTTAAATATGACGTATGTCATTTTATTCGGGAGGAAAAGAAGCCATGGGAAAGACAAGCAAATATTACTTGTTGAAGCTAAATCGAGTATTTGTCTGGGTTTGCTTTTTCTTATTGATAATATTCGTCTTAAGTGGTTATGGCATTGCGAACCCAGAATTAGTGGAAGCTTTGACAGGAGGTATTGTAACCCGAATGAGCGCAATATACCTCCATAGAATTTTGGATATGCCGCTTTTGGCATTATTGATGACTCACATTCTAATTGAACTAAAATTCGCCCTAGCACGTTGGGGCGTAAAAGACGGAAAATTATTGAACGTTTTTCTCATCATTTTAGGCGGTTTTTTCGTGGGCTTGCTTATACTAATGAACACTGTAAGATATTAGAAGGTGAAGAACATGGGTAGAAAATGGGGAAGGAAAATTCTAACGCTGGCATTAATCAGTAGTTTAATATTTCTTATGCAAAGAACAAACATGCTCATCGCTGGAACATCGAATGAGATAAGGATTTCTGGTTTGGTGAACAAGCCTTTGAGCTTCACTTATGCTGATTTGCTTTCTTTTCCAATGGTTTCTGAAGTGGCAACGTTGTTTTGTCCTTTTGACCAATGGAAAGTCACTTTCAACTGGACGGGTGTACCGCTTTTTCATCTTTTGACCTTGGCTCAGGTTAAGCCCGAAGCGGTAGGCATCGATTTCCGCGCAAGAGACAACTATTTCTTAAACATGAAAATGGAGGAGGCTTTAAAACCAACAACGATTTTGGCTCTGAAGGCCAATGGAACTCTTTTGTCAGAGATAACTGGCAGAGAAGGAGGCTTCAGGATAGTTTTTCCATGTAAATATGGTTACAATTGGGTGGCCAAGGTTAAAGAGATTAAGGCTGTCGACCATAGTCTCACCGAAGACGAGGCGGACATGCCTAACTGTGTATTACCTTCAATAACCCCTCCACTTCAAGTAATCAATGTGTCATTTGGAAAGAGAAAATTTCAAGTTGAAGCCTTCACCAACGTTTCAATCAAAGGGTCCAACTTCAACTACATACAAAAAGAAATAGGTTTTAACATAACTGTCCCATCAGGAGCAACAGGTTTCGCTGACTTCATTATACCTCAGAACTTGCTGAAAGGTCCATACTCAGTTTTCCTAGATGAAACAGCCATTGAATTCACAGAAGTAAACGTAGCTAATCATACATTCATATACCTAGCTTTTCCAGAAGGTTCTCATAGTACAAGAATAGGAGGCACTCAGTTTTGGGGGGTCATCCCGGAAGCTATAGTGGAATTCGATCAGATAACTTATGTTGATGAAACCATAGATTTTGATGCAAGCAAATCTGTCGATGACGGTGAAATAGTCTCTTACAACTGGGATTTTGGCAATGGCATATATAGAAATGGAACAGTGGTTTCTCATTCATATTCCAAAGAGGGAACGTATCAGGTTATTTTAGAGGTAACAGATAACGATGGTCTAAGCAATCTTAAACTATTAACTGTAATCGTTGAAAAACACCCAGAATGCATTACTGTTATAAGATTAGCTTCAGCAGTGATTATATGTACATTAGCCTTAATTTTAATAATTCTACTACTAAGAAGAAAGCCAAAACTTGCAAATGAAACTGAACAATACACTTAGTGCGTGTAATCGTTGTAAAGCACGCGCGATGTTATATAGAAGACAGAAAAAGAAAGGGAGGAAAGGTTACAAAACAGTTTGCTGGGTCGTGTCCTCCCCTTTCTCTTCTTTGTCTCTCTCCTTTCTCCTCATGGAGACTGTTCACTAAAGGTGTTTCACCTAAATATTGCTTATGAAAACATCTTCTGGAAGCATCTTCTATTAACCAGGCTCAAAAAAAGACGTAAACTATTCTATTATAGCGTTCAAGCTTCTAAAGAGCTTTAGAAAACGTTTAATGAAAAAGGAAAGGGAGAATTGTGCGATTGATGGCTTTTCCTAAGGGCGTTGGGCACCCACGGTACCAAGCTGGTGAGTAGAGTATTGAAAAGTTTTGCGAAAGGACGGATCATTTTCTGTCCTTTAGGGTCTGTCTTCACTACAGATCGTCGGAAACTGCATCACTTCACGGAGTGCGCGCTCGGTTAAGTTTTAAGTTTGTGTATTTTCAATTTTTTCTCCTTTGATGTTTTCCCTCTCCAAATCTTAAGAAGTCCTAGCTTGTAATATCGCGATTTAATGTTATCCGAAACCTTTTCAAAACTTATTTGTTCAATAACCCTTACACACTTAGAACAAGACACGTCCCCGTTAGGAGACCAAACAAGTTTTCCATTGTCACATTTGGGACAAGTTCCTGTCATTTCCTTTCGTTTTGTTCATTTACGTACTTGCTCCAATGTTTTATCGCTCGCGCGCGCGTTCGTGCAGTTTTAGGCTTATTCGATGGAGAAATAAACATCTACAAGAAAGGCCCAGAAAAATACCTGAAAATAGAGAAAATGACCAATCAGAAATATCTAGAGGACGAACTGCTTCTGGAAAAAGAGAAACTGCAGACATAACCTTGCTCTTCCACAATCTCATCACTACCCTTCTACAAAGCCCTATAGACTACCCAAAACAATGGTTTTTTCCACTGCCTCTCCACTGTGGTTGGCGGGTTTCTTTTTGGGTGGGTGACACCCGAGCAGATGTTTGAGTGGATGGATGGAAAGAGATTCATTTTTTTAATTTTCGCTACTATGTTGATATCAAGAACTCAAACAACAGTGACGTGTCTAACTTGAAGATTGTTGTGGATCTCAAAGTTAACAATGACACAGTTGCCTCAAACACAAGAACAATTGAGACCTTGAAGGCAGGGGAATCCAAGCACATATTACTTTTACTTAATTCCGTTCCCTATATCCATCTTTTTGATGAAAGTGGAAACTTCAAGGGAACTATAGTTTTAGTCATAACACTGTACTATGGAGGTGAAGTGCTTGACTAGGTAACTACAGGTGCGCTTTGATAGCCAAAAACTATGATTTCTATGGGATTTCTCGGGTTTTGTAATTGTTCTTCATTTTTTGATGTTGAGAGCGGTAGTATAGTTGAGGTATTTGAGGAACTTTTCCAGAATTTCTGAAAGTTTTAACATCTAGAACAGAACTGGTGAATATCATGTATTACAGAGTAATTCACCTGCTGAGAAAGACAACCTATCTCCTTAGCATTGCCCGCTATCAACTGTCGCTCTCAATTGAATGAACATTGACTTGTTCACATCAGTTCATAATCTTGCATATTATGACCACCTAGAAGTGGGGATCGGTGTGACAATCGGTTAAATGTTGAAGCAAAAGCAATTGATAGCGAAATAGACAAGGTTTATTTTTCCCAAAGAGAGTACGGACAATTCCAGCCAACTATTCCCACAGCATCACATTTTTCTCCATAAGGTTTAAGAGAGGTTCTGTTATGAGTCTTGTGGGAATATTGGTGCTAATGGAAATCCTGAACCGTTTAGAGGAGAAATATTTTCTATCACATCTTTTTGCTCTGGCTTTAACGCTTTTCTTCTTAACCACACTATGTTCACATGCATATATAATTTCAGCGTTAGAATTCGAAATAGGTGTTAAGTCAGGAGACTGGATAGAATATCAGATTGACTGGATTGTTCCTCCTTCTAATGCTGAGTCTTATCCAATACGGACAAGAAGAGAAATCACAGATTTGGACGGCGCTACTGTTACAATGATTATTACAGTAGAAATGTCCAATGGAAGTGTCAGTGAGAAAACAGAGGAGGGAAACATAGAAAGTGGCACGGGAGCAGCTGCCATGATATTCATCCCTGCTAATTTGGAAGCTGGGGATCAAGTTTCCATTCAAGGTTTTGATGATGTAAGAATAATCAGTGAATCTAGAGGAGTCTATTTGGAAATCGAACGTGCCGTTCTATTTGCGAATTTCTCAGATATGGGTTTCGATATCTCCATTTTCTGGGATAAGGAAAAGGGAACCGCCCTTGAAATCACTAGTTCACATAGCACTCTAGGAGTAAAGACTACAAAGATCGCTGCAACTAATTTATGGAGTTCTGAACGTTTAGACGACAACCCTGTGGGTTTTGAAACGTTAGTATTTATAGTTTTTTTTATAGCCATGTTGTTGACATTATTGTTGTACGTGCGATTGAGGAGAAGAAAAAAGCGCAGAGCAAGAAAGAGATCTTCCGTTTAAATGCCTTAAAACTGCGGCATTCAACACTATTCTAAAATTCACACGTCAAAATGACATCTGCACTTTCACTTCCCAAAAACTTATTTAACACAGAAAACTAAGAACCTATTAGGAACAAGAGATGAACCGTATTCTAGTCGAAGTCGCTTGCCCAAAGCATGGCTTCGAAAGGTTCAGCATAAAGGTTGTAAAGAGATATAACATTCCATCTACAGATATACGGCCGCGCTTCGGAAAACTTAAACCTAAAGAAATAAACCAACTTTATGTCGGTCGAAATGTTTCGGACAAAGAGATTAAGAAATTCGTAAATGACTACTTATCAAGAGTAGGCATAGGAGGAATAATACTGAAAATGACAATCGCGAAGGTTACTTAATTTCAAACCGAAATAAAACCCTTTTTTGATGATAACTGCCTTATCGTCTGGGAGAAAGAGCAGCTAAGCCAAATATCATTCCGTACATAATTATACTTCTCCAAGGATTTGGGAGGCTTAAAGCTAGACAGAAAATTCCCCAAACTGCAACAACACCTACTGCAGCAGCCATCACTATCCAATACTCTCTCCACGTCAAAATTTTCAGAAAAAATCTTGTGGTATCTAAGAGTTTCAACAGCTTTCCCTTCACGAGATCATTCTCCCAAACAAATATTTGTCTAGACCTTTATATTTTTTTACACTCTGCTAAGACTGAGAATATCCGCTCGTGACTCATTTAATGTAAGCTGGCCATTAGCCTTTAACTTGCTGAGCAACCCTTCTAAGAAACGCCTCAAATTCTCACGAAGAATCTAACAATGGTGTTTACGAATCCTCGATAGGTGAAAATTCTAGAAGTGAGTTGCTGTCAGAAATCACAGACCCTCTAGAGTCCCATAATTGGGTTTCAAACCATCCTATCTTAGAAACTATTACCGGGTATTCGTATTCATCGACGAAATATTCGAAGACTATTGTTGCTAATCTGCGGCTATCAGTGGCGTTTTTTCCAGGTACTCTTCCAAAGAGAGAGCCTCCTAGCAGCAATACACCCTCACCAATGTCTGTTGCATTCATGAATAATGGATACTCCATTCCAATGAACTTCCCTGAAGTGATATCCGCTACTTCCAACTCGTTTGAGTTAAAAGATATGACTACTTGCCAAGCGTATAAGTCCTTAACATCAGTGACATTAAGGCTCATGATAACTTGTCCCGTCGCTTGTTTCTGAGGAAATTGCTGTTGTATAAGTAGTGTTGCAAAAACATATCCGGATACTGATGAACCTAGCAGGAATGCAATTAGCATTAAGCTTGTCTTGATCCTTCGATTATCAAACATTCTTGAAAATTCTGTCAAGAAGCCCCTGTCATCGTCCTTTACTTCGAAAGCTCCATCCAGCTTGTATGTTCTATCCTCTTTAACAAGGATCCCTGCCGAACATAACTCCTTCAGTCTCAAACTCAATGTCTTTCGCGAAAGGCTAGTAATGTGTAGGAGTTCAGTAAAAGTTCTTGGTTTCTTCTTGGCTGCGCGTTTGATTAGATTGAAGTCGACTTCCTTACGGTTTTGTAAATTTATCGTCATTCCACAATTTGGACACGTAATTCGGGGCATATTACATCATTTTAATAGCACTGAAAGCCAGATATAAAGGTTGGTGTAATAGAAACCTAACTGGTCGTGCGTTCTCTCTAATGAATATCTCATTAGGAGAAGCTGTGGTTTTTTTGAAACTGAGGTTTTCAAGCTTATGATGAAAAGTTCCATATTAGGACGGTTGAATATTTGCAGCTGGAAATTAACATTCAGAGATCAATGAGCCATGACGTGTAAACACATTCAACATTGGCTTTCACTTATCCTCTTCAACTGATTGTGGTACATCTCCACTATTTCCATTGTTGTGGTGGCGTCTTCTGTAGACTTGTCAAAACGAGAGTTACCTGTAAAACGTGGAGAACGAATTGCTAATCCACTTCTTTTTCGAGAAGTATTCAATAAGGCTTTACAGAAGCTCAATGGGATAAAAGTTGAGGAAGAGGTGGAAGAATCAAAGCTCAAACTCATAACTTGTGTGAGATGTAAAACGCAGAATTCGGCAACTTTCAGATTTTGCTCTTCTTTTGGATCTTGTTTTGATGTTAGATCATAGATGGAGGTAGATGAAGCTAAAAACAAGATAGACCAATTGCTTAATTGCCTAGTGAAAAATCCAGAGAAGTTAGAGGTCCTTCTGAAGCTTGTTAAGGAATAGTCAGTAAAGTTGCGATGAAGATTCCTTTTCTCCTTGGTGCGCGCTATTCGGCAGCCTTGTCTTTAGACGCGAGTTTTGGATGTTCCATTCTGGCTTCCTTGTTTCATATAAAAAGAGGGGTTGTGTGCCTTTGGCATTGGTATGCCAAAGGAGGATGAACTACTTTTGATTATGGATCGATGTCAAGCAAACGTTGCCCCGAACTGTAATGCTATGGCTGCTATGTCGAGGATGTCAACTTTGTTGTCGCCATTTATGTCTGCGGCTGGGTTCCATCTTTCATGACCTGGCACGCTGCCGAAGGCTGTTGCTGCTGCAGCTATGTCGAGGATGTTAATTTGGCCTGAGCCGTCTATGTCTACTAGCCACTCTTTTGCTACAATTACATGCGCTTCGTCAGCTATGTTGTTAGTTAGGTCTGAGTCTTCTACCTCGCCTCCGGGTACACCGCTTGGTTGTACAACAAGGCTTATCGTCCAATTGCCCTCTTCCATGACGCCAGTCCCAAGCTCTCCTGTCACGGGATTCGTCGTGTCCCGTGGAAATCCGTCTTCGTACCATGTGAATGTTGCTGTGTATTCTTCGCCGGGGCCTAGGGATATGTAGTAGTCGACTGGGAAGTAGTATGTGCCGCTTGGATCAGTCCTCTTAAGACCAACGTAGACCCATACGTCCACAGTTCCCGTCAAATAGACTACGCGTATGTTGTAATCTATCTGCTTTGGCTGACCGGCCAATCTCATTTCGCCTTCATATACTTGAATGACCGGAGGAACTGGGGGTACGGCTTCTATGGTGTCTTGAGCCGAAATGTCCACTGAATGAACTGTTCCCACTGCTTCTTTCCATATTGTGTAGAAGTAGTAGCCGGGTGATATTGGGTTGTGGTTCCATGTGTTTTCATATCCGTTTATCCACGTTCTCTCATAGTGTCGTGTAAGTGCGTTGTATATGTTCTCCGAAGAGGCTTCTGCATAGTAGATGTCCATCATCTCGTTGTAAATTCCTTCTCTCGTAGCTGGATCTGCACCTATGGCTATACCTAACATGCGGTCAACGTAATCGTTTGTAATCTCTGTGACAGTTTCTCCCAAAACGTTTGTGTATGGCGGTGGACCATAAGAGGCTCCCTCATACCAGTTCGCGATTAGACCGTCTGGATCTAGGCCGTATACGATGTTCTGTGCAACTCCTGAAAAGTCTCCCGCGCTCGCCATGTAGGGGCTGAACCAGTTGTGGGGGTCTGGATAGTCTTCCAGCCAGCCTAGTGTGAAACAAGGAAGTGTACCGGTGAACATGTTGGGAATGTATACGGACCATGGAACTCCAGTGGGTTGGAGGTCAACTGACGCAGTGCCCGGCCAGTTTATGCGGTGTTCGACGACGTCTTCAAGCATATTTGCAACAGTTTCTCTCGCCGTGTTTCCTTCGTTGTATGTTACCGGCAATGTAATTCCTTCGCTCCAGACTCTACCATCCCAAGCAGCCTGGAAGTATTGCTCTGCTTTTTCAAGATCTATGTTGTATGTTGGTTTCGACTCGTTGTAGAATGCTCTTCCCGGTGGCATGCATGTTGTTGGCTGTACCGCTTCGCCGAGCCAGTACTCAGCTATGAATTGGGTCACATTCATACAGTATATGAGTGCCAATCTTAGGTTTCTATCACTGAGCAAGTCCGTTTTCGGCTCAGTTCCAAGCAGTGGAACGAAGTCACTTGGTGTCTGGATATAGTAGTTGAAGAACAGTGAACCAAGGCTAACAGCCGGTGTTAGTGGGTAAAGTAATCTGAAGCCCGGATATGTTGCAGCGTCCTTGTCTCCGCCTACGTGCATTTCAGGCACGTTTGGCCTAGGAACTGTACAGAAGTCAGCCTGCAGGTTTGGATCTGTTGAGAAGAACTGCGCTTTCCTGTTCGCCCACTCCTCAACAAGCTTCACCGTGGCATACTTAGTAAAGCCTAAAGAGCCTGGAGCAGGCCAACCTCCCCAGTAGTCGTCATTTTTCTCCACCGTCCAGAAGCCAGTGTGCGGGTCTGGGTTGTATGCGGCTAGCTTGTATGGACCCGTACCCACGGGGAAGGGGATGGGCGCGGTCATTAATGGTCCTGGTGCTGGTGGGTCATGAGTTCTCAGGAACTCTGCGTAGTTTCCATAGTCCTGAGTCCAGCAGCCGTGTTCGATAGCCCACTCCTTGGGGATTATCATTCCCCATGATTGGGATAGGATTTGCTGGAAGGGCGCATAGGGCCCTGGAAGGTTGAACCACACGTGGGTGTCATTTGCTTCTATAGCGTGGATTACGTCATTTTCTAACACTAGATACTCACTTTCATCTATCTCACCGTTGTCATTAGCATCCCAATCCGCTGTGCCTCCATAGTATGTCTCCAGCAGTGGATCAAAAAACATCCATTGCGGACCACCCGTGTGGTCCATCATCATGCCTCTTTCGATGGAGTATTCTACGTCGTATGGCGTTACGGTACCATATGCTGGGTCATGCCATTGAACGCCGGTTCTTATATGGAAATACCATGTTTGATTAGTGCCTTCTGGCGCATCAGGATGCGGCGGGGAAGGTGTCATGGCATTGCCTGGGTTTACGCCATATCCAGGCCACGAATCA
>Ga0209636_10002631_pt1 | contig 18329 bp, 12 predicted proteins | sample DeeMarSWOR152_54_FD_187464 | JGI IMG/M metagenome (GOLD analysis project Ga0209636, IMG submission 187464) | Marine sediment microbial communities from White Oak River estuary, North Carolina - WOR-1-52-54 (SPAdes) (version 2) | ecosystem: Environmental > Aquatic > Marine > Intertidal zone >... | reverse complement strand
CGAAGAGCCCGTTGCGGGAAATCCGCACGGCGGGTTCTGTGAGGGGCGGGGTTCTTCTTGAAATATGAAGAATTACCCGCCTACTCGACAATTGGGTAATTAGGGATTAAGATGAAAATATTAACATTTGATTCTTAATCCTTAGACATTTTAATTCTAATATAAGCCATTATTTTATATTTCGTTAGGTGTATTGTAATAAAATGAGTTTTTAACTATTTCCCTATTTATAGACCTAGCCAGGAGAGTTCAAATGGATACTTTGCAAAAACTGGTACAGACTTATCTCCAATCAGTAGGATTTAAACTTTTAGATATAAGAAAAGATTTCGTAGTTGCTGATAAACTTGAATTAGCAGGAGATCGAGATACTAGGTTAGTTTGGATTCCTTCAACTCCCGAGAGTGAAAGAGATTTTTCCCTTCGTGAACTTCGGCTAATTGAAGAGTTTGAGAAGCTTATACCTCAATATCCAAATGCGAAGTATTATATAGTGGCTGATACATTAGAGGGCTTTTCAAAAAATTTTCGAAGTGAGGCCAGTAACCTTCGAGTTAAAATGCGAGTGCCAATCCAATTCTTCGATACACCATTTAAGCACGAAGAGGCACCTGAGGCAGCTTCGACAATTAAGCATCTTTCAGATGAGAAATTGCTTCGTGAACGAGTACCTCAACCATTTAGTATTCTAATTAATGGAACACCACAAGAGGAAGGTGCAGACTTATTGTCTTCTCTTTCAGAAGAACTCATTGGTGAAAAAAAAGAATATTGGCACCCACCTGAAAGCCCAAGTCTAAGATTCGTAGTAGGTACAGCAGGTATTGGGAAATCGGTTCTTTTTAAAGCTTTTTTCACTCGTCTTTATTCTCACTTTATTGACAAAAAGAGACAGCAGAGAATTTTTTATAGGCCAATACCATTAATTCCAGATTACTTTCATCAGTTATCTAACATTAGAACAGATGAGCTTATCACTAATTTTATTCATACAGATGTAGCGGCTCCAGTTTCTCTTTCGACATTTGAATGGATGCTTGTAAATGGTTATAGCATTTGGCTATTCGATGGTCTTGACGAACTTTATGCTGGAGATGCTAATTTTTTCGATTTTTTATTAGATATACTTACCCGCTCTGAGAGTAAGGCACAAATCCTTATTTGCGCACGTGATTCGCTATTGACGACTTCTGATAGTTTTGCTCGTTTTCTCGATGATTACGTATCAAGTCCAGAAGATACAATACGTGTTTACCAACTCAACGATTGGAAATATCCCTCAAAACGTACTTTTGCTTGGGTTTCTTTCGAAGGAGTTACGCCACGTAAAGGACGCAATGATCCACCAAAAGTATCTCAATTCCTCAATACAATTAACAGATCTAAATCACTTACCTCCCTTTCAGGTCTTCCATATTATTGTAATTTGCTACTGGAAGAATTTAAACAGGGAACAATAACTGAATTCATTAATGACTTTGACTTACTAGACCATGTTGTTTCTGGAATTATTAAACGTGAGAAGGACAAAGAATTGCTAGCATGGGAACAATTTGAAGGTGGTGAAGAAGGATTAACAGAATGGCTCGAAACCATTGCATTAGAATTATACGAAGAGAACTTTAAAGGACTTTCTAAGTTCGATGTTGAAGAATATGCCCAATTAGTTCTTCGTTCTGAATTAGCACCGAATGAATATTCCCACATTATAACTACTTTAATACAATTTCCACTTTTCGCACCTGGAATTAAGCCTGGAGTAATCACATATAAACATGAATTACTAGGAGAATACTTAGCAGGAAGATACTTGTTAAGACAGATTGCTAAAGATCCTTTTAGAGTAGCTCAAAGATTAGGTTCACGTTTGGATTTTGCAGATTCGCTTATAGCACGATATTTATCAAGCCAAATAATTACTCAACAAGAAGCAATACAGGCTATTATTAATACGCTAAAGACTGGAGCACTAAAAGGAAGGGATTTTGCTAACTTATTACAATTAATTTTATTCGCAATACCAGCACTAGATATTATCAAAAGTAATCAAATTATCCTTGAACGAAGAGATTTAAAAGGTGTAAGATTTATTAGTAAGAATCTTCAGGGAATATCATTTAGAAATTGCGATCTCTCAAATACTCTTTTCCTAGAATGTAATTTACAAGATACACAATTTGAAGGTACTTATTTTTCAGAAACAAGATTCGAGAAATTGTCAAAAGAATCTTTATATGGAGCTCGTTTTGGTAATTTACAAAATTTTCAATCTATATATATAGATAAGAAAAGGATTGATGAACGTCAACAAATGATAAAGTGGGTACAAAATATAACAGGTACAACGGAGAAAATCCAGGAGCCGTGTTCAGCAGCTCTTCAGCTAAGGGTGCTCTTTCTCAAATTCTTCCGACCTAGCGGTCAGGCGCGTTCCATAGGACTCCCAGAAAATGCATTGACAAGAGGAAAAAAATATCCTAATGCACCAGACCCTGAAGATTGCATTAGTGCTTGTTTACGCTTTGGTTACCTACAAGCACCTGATTACCGTAAAATTATTAAACGTACACCAGGTGAACGATGTAATGATATCGTTTATTTTATAAGGGACTGGAAATTAACTATCGAAATGAGACAATTACTAAACTCTTTATGTACAAAGAATAGTTGTGACCACGTTCCTAAATCTTATTCAATTAAAAGATAGTCAACAATACTTATAGAATAAAAGACATAATTAATGAAAAAAAGATGAAAATAGAAATCAAATAGTATTATGACTATTTTTATCTATTTGGATGACAATAAAATATGAGTTGGGAGCATAATATATGAAAACGTTAGTTGTCACATTATTATCCTTTATACTAGCAATAAATCTATCATTCGCTCAACAATCAATCGAAGCCCAGGGTAGAGTCACCCAAATTTCTGTTCCGGTGATGTCAATTACCAATGAAAAGTTAGTTAAACTCCTCATGGACGAATTTTTTATTCCTGAGACATTGGTCACCCGGATGGAGATCATTGATGTGGGCAAGAATGGATTTGGGGCAAAGGATCTGGTGAGAACCTATCCGTCTGATGAAATCTATTTTATTGAATTTGTTTCGCAAAAGGCGCAGCAGATTATGAATGATTGGGAATTCAAGGCGAATTTTCAAATTATTGCGCAGAATACCAATCCCAGCGTACTGAATAATCACAGCGAAAACAAGCCTGCTTACAATATTTTTATTTCTTTGCTCCGAAGCCTGGGACGGAATTATAAGGATTACCCCATTAAATTAAAACTGGAACGAGACTCTTCCACGGTAACGTTTGAGATGTGGGACTATAATGAAGGTGAATTGAAATTTGATCCCAAACCAACCACTGATTTAGCCGATCGCCTGACAAAGCGGGCAATTTCTTTTGTGGATAGCACTTATTATGATTGTATTTTTATCTATAAAACAATTGTGGATACGGTCTATATTTATCGACCAGGATTAAAAACCGTTGAGAAATAGACGATGGGAAACACCCCACTGCTCGCAGGAGGTTGGGTGTGTCGAGTCGGGTTCACATTTATTATCAAAATGATTCGTTATTAAAATAATCCCACAGGACTATTATTTGATAATATTTTTCTGTGGGATTTCATTTGTATGGGCGAATTAATAAATTATTCTACTTTTTAGAATATTCTTTCTAACTTCCATAGATTGGCACAAAAATTGTACACTTCAATCAGCAAAATTTTTTCTTTCTATAAAATTAACAGTAATTTAATTTTCCAATGTCGTTATAAATTGCAAAATAAACCTGCCAGTAATCCGATTATTTTTGTCAATAATTGCTTAAAAAAATGCTTGACATGGGATTAAAATTTGATTATATTGGATATAAGCAAATTCCAGAAAAACTGATTTGTGAGAGATAAAAATTAAATTGTTTCCTATCATTGTTTGATTCCGTTCAGGATGACGAATTAGTTTATTGGCGGATATATTACTTTGTCGTGGTTGAATTTCACTCACCATGACGATCTTCGTTCAAATTCAGATTTTTATCCAATTACAATTTTGAGAAAGCAAGATAAGTTATATCGATATAGAGAGAGTACTGTATGACCAATTCCTTAGTTTTGGTAGCCGATGGTGATTCCAAAAACCTTCAAATTCTTAAAGAGAATCTTGAAGCTTCTGGCTTTGTTGTGATTACGGTTCCCAATGGTAATAAAGCCTGGGAAGAGATACAGCAGACGCCCCCCAATCTGGTATTAACAGAGATCAATTTGCCTGGATTGACTGGCTACCAATTACTGGAACGCTTACAGGCGGATCCCAATACAAAATCAATCCCGCTAATTTTTCTTACTAATCAACGCGAAATTCAGCATCGTGTCCGCGGGTTTGAAATGGGAGCAAAAGACTATCTGGTCAAACCGCTTCACGTCAAGGAAGTTATTGCCCATATCAGAATGGTGCTTCGGAGATTGGAACGAAGGAAAACGGAACAGTTGGAAACTTATATGAAATTTTCGGGACGTTTAGACCAACTCAACCTGGCTGATCTGATTGAAAATTTCGGCGTTGAGCGAAAGACCGGCGTGTTAACGCTCAGTAACGGCAGAAGAACAGGTCAGGTATATTTCCGCGACGGCGCTGTGGTAAATGCCAGCCTCGGTGATATAAAACAGGAGCCTGCGATCTACCGGATGTTGCCATGGTGTCGAGGATATTTCAATATGGTGTTTAAAGAAATTGAAGTCCCTGACGAAATTTCAATTAGCAATTTAGGATTATTGCTGCATGGCGTCAAAAGAATGGAAATTCGGGATAAGCTTCTCGGACAATTATCTTCACCGAAAACTTCCTTTACAATAACTCCCACATTTAAAATGCTTATCACAAAGAAAAGAGTGAATGGAGAAATTGCCAGTTTTGTCAAACTATTTGATGGAAAGCGAGTAGTTGAGCAGATTATAGAAGACAGTGGTCTGGATGATCTGGTGGCATTGAAGCGTATTATCAGGTTATACCAACAGGGATTTATTAAGCCCACAATTCCACCAGAGAAAAAACCGATATTACGCAAGAAAATTGAACATGAAGGGGAGAAGATTGAACTCATCAGCAGACCAACGCCGATAAAAGAATCCCCTACAACAGTCGAGTCTGTTGAAGATATGATCCCTAAAGTTAAAGAATTCGATCTTGAATCGAAAGAAAAACCCAAAGACTTAGAAAAAGAAATTAAGCCAATTTTTGAACGAATAGAACAGGAAAAGCAGAAGGTATTAATCCCTGAAGAAAGGGAAAAGCCTGAGGAGATTTATCAAGAGTCAGAAAAAGAGAAACCAGAAGTTCCTGAAGAAGTGTTAGATGCTGAAACAGATTTGACATCATCAATAATTGAATTTGAGGACGAAGAATTATCTTATATGTTCGATGAGACTTTTGTTGACGAAGAATTGATTCGACAACCGGTAAGTGCAGAGAGCAAAGACCGATTAAAACCAAAAGAAATCGAAGAGGAACCAGAACAACCTCACAAAGAGATAGATGAACCAGAAGAATATGTGGAATTTGAATCCATTAAACCAGTACCTAGGGTAGAGGAAAAGAAGATTGAAGCCTCTTCTTTAGGCGAGAGACCGAAACCAGTCGAGCCGCCAAAGCCAGAGAAGAAAAAACCAACAATCTCAGAATCTGCAGCGTTAAAGAATAATATTATCGTGATCAGCGTTGACGATGATTGCAAAGATGAATTAATGGATATTTTGACGAATGACAATTTTACCTCCAGAAAAATCCAGGAATTGGATAATATGCAACTTGATTTTGGAAAAATTCGATTTGAGCAATTTGCTCGATTTAATATTATTGCAGTTGCTGTAGATAAACCGTTTAATGTATTATTAGAGTCACTTAAGCAAAAGATTTGTGGTTTCATTTTTACGCTTGACTGCTCACGTCGAGAAACCTGGGAATATACATCTTATTTGATTCATTCTATTTGCCATAAGTTTCAGTTCCCCAGTGTCGTGGCAGTGCTGAATTTTCATGATCAACATTCCATAACCATGGATGTTATTCGGTACCAGTTGAATCTTGATGAAAGTATTCCATTAGTTGCCTGGGATGCAGTGGACAGATCTGCGATTCGTAAAATATTGACTCTGGTGACGAATCCTGATACGGTTGATAAACAACGAAAAACATCAGATATGTTGGATTCTCTTGTTGAGAAAGTGATGATATAGCTTAAGTTCACTAATTTTAAATATATGTCAGGAATTTGTTTTTGAATAAATTATTGAGTTAAATTAGGGGATTGGATAAATGGAATGTTGGATTAATGAAGTAATGAAGTAATATTACTACTTAGCCAAATTTACTTTATTCAGGCTGATTTGATTATTTGAGTCAAACTTTGGAGTCAAAGCACTCCAAATTACACAAAATATTAAATCTGACTAAATAGAGATATTTACTATCCCAAAAATCCAATACTCTATTACTCTATTTTCATTTGACATTAAAAGACTATAAAAATCGATAAGATAAGAACTAACCTTGCGAAATTAGTATTATCGCAAGGTTTTTTACGCAGGTGGGTAAAGATGGAAGAGATAGAACAAGTAAAAAAGATACTAATTGTGGATGATGATACGAGTTACACTGTACCCTTACGAAATGCACTGTCAAAAGGGGGGTATGAAGTCGTTTGCTGGGATGATGGTCAGAAGGCGCTTGAATTGGCTAAAAATCTGCAAGCAGACCTGATCATTGCTGAAGTGGAGTTGCCTCAGATTAGCGGACATGACCTGTTCAAAGAAATTCGTTCTATTCCTGCATATAAGTCCGTTCCGTTCATATTTCTGAGTAGTCAGAAACGAGTTGATGATCGAATTAAGAGTATGGAATTGGGTGCGGATGATTATATTACCAAGCCATTCTATGTCGAAGAGATCGTCGCCCGAGTCGATGCATTGTTTGGGGAAATTTCACAGCTCAGTGAACAACAATCACAGTCTGAGACTGGCTTTTCAGGCAGTTTAACCGAAATGAATTTGGTGGACCTAATCCAAACATTGGAACTGGGAAAAAAATCAGCAATTTTAAAATTGAAACATAACTCCAGTATTGGAATGATTTACGTAATGAACGGTGAAGTGATTGACGCTTTGCTTGATGATCTTTCCCCGGAACAATCACTCATGAGAATGTTCACCTGGAATACTGGAAATTTTTATGTCGAAATGACCTCAGTGAATCGAGAACGTAAAATTAATGAACTTAATAAAGAACTCATTACTGCTGGCATGAGACGTATATCTCAGTGGGAACGAATCAACCAGGGTTTACCTCCTTTGAATTCTGTCGTGATTAAAACAGAATTAAATACTTATGAAGATTTGAGTGGTGAGGAGAATGAAATAATTCAAGGCATTAATGAGAAGAAAAAAATATATGAAATCATTGAACAAAGTCGTTTTGATGATTTGAAATCATTAGCAATTGTTAAAAGTTTATATCAAAAGGGATATATAAAGGAGAGTGAGGAGAGCTTCATTTCTTATACCGATAATTACGTCGCCCAATTAAAGAAGAATGCCTCACAATCTAAAACAACCCATGAAAGGGTGGCTTCAATTATTTCAAATGTTTTTAAAAATTCTGTTAAGGAGAAAAAACTAATAGAGGAGCAAAGAAACGAAAGACGGCAACTCCCTGACCGTCGCAGATATGGACGACGACGAGATGATCGAAAACGAGAATCGAATCAGATCCATTTGACGAAGGCTGATTTATTATTGATTCGAGAACGATTAAGTTAGTTGTCCAGCGAAAGGGGCGTTAAGTGAATTCTACTCTGGGTGAAAAGGGGAGGTGACAATTTTGAGGATTGGGGAAGTTGCAATTATCAGCTATAACTATCAAGAAGTAGAAGAATTTATCAAGTCTATTTGTGACAGAATTGACATCCGAAACGACAGACTCAGTTTCGGTCGCTTTGAAGTTAATGATCAACTGGCACTGTATCTTTACGGAATCAGTGTTGATAATAAAAATAAATCGATATCATGGGATCTAATTTCACGGAAAACGCTTGGATTTATTGTCATTTTTGACTGGGAAGATAAAAAAATACTCGATGCAATAAAACCTATCATTGATTATTTTTCAAGAAATTTTAATGTACCGATTGTGATTGTCGCAAGCATTAAAGATAAAAAAGATCCTCCCATTCCTGATAAATTTTTTCAACCTGATGGCATTCCATTATCTCTAAATTCCAGATTTACATTTGGACAGACTGATGATCCTGAAAGTGCAAGAAATATAATGATTTTGCTCATTAATATGCTGATTGAAAAATTATCATGATTATGAAACCCGCAACAGAGGAGGTTGGTGTAAATGGTGGTGGAGTCAAGACTGGACTTGAAGGTGAGTGACCGATTGGAAATCCTTTATCATCTTTTTCGAGGAGAAAAGATAAGCCCGTTAATTGATAAATTTGACAATCATGGAGTCAGTGGATTTCAAAAATTTTTATGGGAAAAAACTGTAGAGTTTGGCATTGTTTGTCGCGGCAAAAATTTTGATCGTAAAGAAATTACCCGAAAAATGACCCCTACTCCTGTTTTTCAACTGCAACAGCGTTGTACACAAAGCGTATATCATTGCAAAGGAACTCAATGTATTCATTCAAATCCGAAATGTGCCCGAAAAAAAATTAAAGAACATGTCGAGGCTATGGCAGAATCAATTCAAGAATACATTCGAATTGTAAAGAAAAGAGAACTTTTTTAATACTGTCATGATTATAAAATTTATTCTTTGTATTATTACAATTTTTTGTCTTGCTCTCTCTTCAATCTCTTTGGCAGGAGATCAGCAATGGCAGAGAATCTCCGACTCAATCTTCATTATTTATTACCAGGACAATGATTTACGAAATAGCCAGAAGATTTTAAATAGCCTTAAAATATCGTACCGTCGTTTGTCTCAAGAAATCGGCATAGAACTGACTGATTCCATTTCGATTTTTATTGCTCCCTCAAAAAAAATATTCGATCAGATTGTGGGTAAAAATATTCCTAGATGGAGCGATGGCATTGCTGTTCCCACGAGAAACACTATTATTCTTAAATCTGCTAAATGGATGCCGCCTGAGACAGATAATGAAGCCATTGCTATCCATGAACTTACGCATATTATATTAAATCGCGCAACCCACGTGAATCCCATTCCGAGATGGTTCCATGAAGGAATCGCAGTTTATTATTCTGGTGAAAAAGGCTACGCTTCAAGTACGCTGGTTTCGAAAGCACTGGTGACGAATTCAATCATCCCTTTGAATGATATTGACGAAGTTCTTCGATTTCATAAGGATAAAGCTCAACTGGCATATCAACAAAGCTATTTAGCAATCGATTATTTATTTCGCCAGTACGGTAGTGATGCCGTGAAGAAGATCATTTTTATGCTTGGTGAAGGACTTGATTTAAATCAGGCATTCATTGAGGTACTCGATCTGGATTTGTGGGAATTCGAAGAGGAATGGTACGAGCATGTTAAACGAAAATATCGCTGGCATTTTCTGGTTGAATTTGATAATTACCTCTGGGTATTAATTTTGGCGTTATTTATTATTGGTTTTATGATTATCCGTCGACGTAATAAAAGAACCATACAGAGATGGCAGGAGGAGGACGAAGACCCGACGTGGTGAGACGAAAAGCAAAATCACTTTTATGCAAAAGTTATAAATTTTTTATTTAATGTGTTATAGTATCATGATAAGATATCAATTTGAATATCTCCTAACCCGACTTGTCGGGTTTTTTGCTAAAATTGTACCGCTAAGGCTTGCCCATTTTATTGGCGATTTACTGGGCGATCTATTTTTCTATATTATACGGACGCGCAGAAAAGTTGCATTCAGAAATTTAAAGACAACTTTTGGAAAGGAAAAAAACGAACGAGAACTCAAACGAATTTTGCATCGAAATTATCGACATTTTGGCCGCGTGTTAATGGAATTTGCTCGGATACCGCTCTTTACAAAAAAGAAAATTTTAGATGAAATTCCAATTCAAAACCTTTATTATTTGCAAGAATTAATTGAGCGAAAAACCGCATTATTCATTCTTTCTGGTCATTTCGGTAATTGGGAGTATATGGGGGCTGCTTTAGCAAATGTATCTTCACCGATATATTGTGTTTTTAAGGAGCAAAAAAATTTAGCTATTGATAATGTCATAAAGCAATTCCGAATAAGCGTTGGACTCAAGCCTTTTAAAGTAAAAGGCGGAGCAGCAAAAGGCATTCTCAACGCGCTGAAGGAAAAAGGGATTGTATTAATTTTAAATGATCAGGATGCGGGTAGAAAAGGCATAATGCTTGACTTTTTAGGGCGACTTGCATCAACTGCTAAAGGCTCTGCTTTAATTGCAATTAAACATAAAGTTCCTGTTATTATGGCGTTTGGCATTCGTGAAAAAGATGGACGGATTCGAGTTCATCTCGAGAAATTTCCTGAGATTAATCAATTTTCCAATAACGATAAAGGTGTGAAACAATTTTTAATCGAATACAATAAAATATTAGAGAAATATATTCGGAAATATCCCGAGCAGTGGTTTTGGATGCACCGGCGGTGGAAGACGCAAATAGTGAAAAGTGAATAGTGAAAAGTGAAAAGTTAAAAGGGAGTGGTGAAGAGGGAATAGGCTATACGGTATAAGGTATAGGGAAAAATGAAATGAAAAATTTATTTCGTCTATATAAAATCATGTTGCGCTACTGGGTATATCTGGTAGTGGGTTTAATCTTCATGGTTGGTTATGCTTCGTTGAGTGGGATTACCATTACTATGGTCATTCCCTTGTTCGATTATGTTTTTGCAGCACGTGACACAACAGTTATTTATACGAATTGGTCCGAATTTTCAAATGCTTTAGGTCAATTATCTGCTGAATTCTTTACCCAGGTAAAAAATAGTTTGTCCTTCTCTGAGATTTCAAGCTTTAAACCATTACTTAGCGAATTAAAACAAATTTTATCCCAAACCGATCCCTTATTTCTGCTATATGTAATATGTGTGACTGTCATTATTTTAGCGTTGGCTAAAAATATCTTTTACTATGTCAATAAAGTCATGTTCTCCAACCTGCGTGGGAAAACGATCCTATCCATACGGAATGTTATGTTTGAAAAATATTTAAAACAGTCACTTGCATTTTTTAATGTGAATAAAGTGGGTGATTCTATCGTTCGCATGGTTTCTGACGTGGACATTGTAAATGATAAACTTATATTTCCGATCTTTAATATCACTCGCGATTTCGTTCTGTTATTGGTTTATATCAGCATTGCTATATCGATTAATACAAGACTTTTTTTATATAGTTTACTCATCCTGCCAGTTTTTTCGTTTCTATTAACTTTATTAGGAAAAAAGGTTAAAAAATATTCAAAACGGATTCAGTCCAAATTTTCAGATATGTTCTCAAACATCGAAGAAGTGTTGAACAACATGAGAATTGTTAAAGCTTTCTCTCGTGAGGAAATGGAATTTGAAAAATTTAAAAAGATCAATAGAAAATATTTTATCTTTTGGCGAAAGTCAGTCATTTATGCCGGGATTAATGTGCCTTTATCCGAAATTAGCGGAACTTTTCTTGGAGTTGTGATCATCATCCTTGGCGGAAGCCTGATTCTTTCACCAAACAGTCACTTTGAATTAGGGGAATTCACTGCCTTTTTGCTGGCTATTTTTTCCATGCAACATCCAGTGAAAGAACTGACAAAAGCTTATGCTGATATTAAAAAAGCCCAGGTTTCTCTGGACAGAATTTTTTACGTGTTAAATCAAAAGTCTGAAATCAAAAATAGTGAAAATCCGATTCCCAAAAAGACATTTAATCGAAATATCATTTTGAAACATGTCAGTTTTTCGTACAATGATAAAGCTGAGGTTTTGAAAAATATTTCTCTTGAAATTAATAAGGGCGAAAAAGTTGCCTTTGTTGGAAGCAGTGGTTCTGGCAAGACAACGCTTATCAATCTTCTCCCCAGAATGTATGATATAACAAAGGGAGAAATTTTAATAGATAATATAAATGTTAAGGAAATTGATTTAAGAGATTTACGGATGCTTTTTGGAACCGTAACTCAAGATTCGATACTGTTTAGTGATACAATCGCAAATAATATACGATACGGCTCATTACAGGAAATTTCTGATGAACTTGTACATGAAGCTGCCCGTATCAGTTATGCTAATGAATATATTGAAAATTTACCGAACAAATACGATGAACTGCTCCACCAGAAAGGGGTAAATCTCTCGGGTGGACAAAAACAGCGGCTGTGTATTGCTCGTGCTATTGTCAGCGATCCACCCATATTAATTTTCGATGAAGCCACCAGCGCTCTGGATACAGAATCTGAGAAAAAAGTCCAGCAAGCCATTGATCAGGCAACGCAAAATCGAACGGTGCTTGTGATTGCCCATCGATTATCAACAGTGCTCTCTGTTGATAAGATAGTCGTGTTAGATAAAGGTAAGATTGTCGGAATCGGAAAGCATGACGAATTACTGAAAACCTGTCAACGATACCAGACACTTTATCGTTTGCAGTTTGAGGATCATATCATTTAGGAAGTGAGATTAAATCCGCCAGCGGATGGACATTTTGATTTTTTTCAATGTCTAGCAATAGCAACTTATGATGTTTAGAGAGTGAGATTAAATAATCTGAACATTTGAAATATTCCTAATTGGGTAATTACGTTCCAGCAGGAACTCTATAATAGAAAAGTTCTTTGAAATCCCAGATATGGTCAGCAATTCCAGCAGCCATGGCAGGCGTACGATTCTGATATTTCCGTCTTTTTTGTGGTTCATCCAGAGTTATTCTTAACCCACCATGAGGTCGGCAAAAATGATAATAAGCCAGAAAAAGATTAAATTGCTGTTCCAGTTTTTCTTGTTTCTTGGAGAAACCATTGGTCTTTCTCGCCAGCCTCTTATTGCACTGCCTTGCAGTTAAATTACTCCGCTCCACAAAAGCAATGTTGACGGAATTACTAACTTTGGAATTGGCCAGGATTTCATCCACCTTCTCTTGGCTGCCAAACACCAGCTTGGTTTCCACTTTCACCACTCGTCCTTTTTCTCTGGTCTTGACGACTTGAACATAATTTAAATCGGGATGAGGAACCAGAAGCGGATGTTTCGGTCTACCACGGTCACCTGTTTTGGGAAATTCAACTTTAATGTGATACTGGTTTAGAATGGCTTCAGGATACACATCATATTCATCACTGGTGAACAAAGGAAGCTGACCATCGGTCTTTGACTTAAATTTTTCCAATAACTTATGTACATTTTCTTTGGTTCTTTTGCCAAAGATATGAGCGGGGATCATCTTACTATTTGGGTCAAAGCTAATGTGTCCCCAACAGTTTCCATATTTACCTTCAAGCTTTTCGCACTCAGTGAGATGATTTTGTTTCTTCTTGACAAATGACCAAAATTCATCTAACTGAATTTCGGTGAAATGGAGATTGTTGAGTAAATAGTCTGAGACTTCTTCAACATGGGAAGCGGCTGCTTTTAACCATGCCGAGATCGTTTTGCGAGTCACTTTCGTTATTCTCTCAACTTCACTCAGACTATTGCCTTCACACAAGCACTGAAAAACTTGAATAATGGTTTGTTCTTTGTGCTTGCGATTATAAAATATGGTGCCGATTCGTTCGGAAAATATTTTTCCACAGGCAACACATTTTAATAATGTTCGCTTTTCAGCCCCATAATGCTTGTGGAATTGAATGTTGCCTTGACCTGGCTTGGCATGCCAAAGGTACTCAGCATCGGGGCAATAAATATCTGAATACTCGATTTGTCTTTCTCCTGTAATATCTTGAATATAACAATTTGGTAATAATAAATATAACAAGAAAAAGTCCATTTTCAAAGAACTATATTACCCAATTAGGGAAATATTTTATAATGACAAATAAGGTTAAAAATTCATCCACTTTGTTTCTCATTCCATGCCTGACGTTTTTTCTTCTTCTTGATTATAGTTAAATTTCCACCACAAAAACACTAGGTAATTTAGAATCTGAAAAATAGATTAGATTAGATTTTTAAACTAATTTTAAATCAACATTTCGCACAATTGTAAATCACTAACGCCAATAAAGCAGCACGATCAATCAAACTATCCCGCACAATGTATTCGTTTGGTGACTGGGGCTCATCTCCAATTGGTCCGAACCCACCCAACACAGGCACGCTTTCAGGAATATGACAAATATCTGATGAAATGTCTCGATGAATTGGCTGAATCCTTACCTCGAGCATTTCGGCTATTTTATTCACCTTTTCAAAAAATTTGCAATTGGCTTTTGTTTCTGCAACGGGTAGGCGACGCTGTCCCACTCTCACCTGAACCTGGAGAAAACCATTTGCCCCTTTCTCAGCAATATTTCGAATTCTATCCTCTAAGTCGGTACTCTGACTCTTTTTACTGAATTGAGCCGTGAGCGTTACTGTCGCATGATCTGAGCTCCGTCCCGGATTGGTTTGTGCTTGCAGTGAATTAATAGTAATGTAAATACCGTCTTTAGGATTGGTTAGTTTCTGCCAGGCATTCAGTTTTTGAGATATATTAGCAATAACATCGGGAATTTTTTGGGTTCGATGATTTTTTATGTTTGAGATTTCGATCTGGTATTGTTGCGCTCCAGAACAGGACGTTACAATGCCGCCAGTAATATCTCCATATTTTAAACCGACAACACATTTTGAATTTTGCCCGATTTCAGCGATCAATTTTCTGCTAAAACGTCCACCCAATGTATCATCGGTTGTCAACAGCACACCGCAACGAATATTTTTAAGCACTCGTGCATACCGCAGTGCCTGCAAAGCCGCTATGGCTACGGAAATGCCTCCTTTACTCTCAGCCACACCTGATCCATACAACCTGCCCCGCTCTTCATAGAAGGGCACATAATTTTGATAATCGTAGACCGTGTCAAGGTGTCCCAATAATAAAATATCATTCCGCTCATCCATGTGATTGGTAAAGTAGATAATATTCCCTACTTCAACCTGAGGAAAAATCTGTCTTTGAAAACCCAATTGCTGGAATCGATTGGAAATCCAGTTGCTGAGTGTATTGACACCCTCGATGTTGTGGACATAAGAATTTATCGTTACCATTTGTTCAATATAATCAACTAGTGTTGATAGATGACTCCGTAAGTATCCTCGTACCTTTACGTGAAGAGGTTCTGGTTTTTTCCCCGATCGAATTTCTTTTGGAGCTGCCTGTACAATCGATTTGCCAAAATAACGAACAGCGGCGATATCCAGTATCCGATTAACCAGAGTTGGAAAATCCATACCAGCCACTTCAGCCGAATGAACAAACGAACCTGTCGGGTTCAAACTTGCCATGGAATTAATTTCTAAAATATACAGCTTGCCATTTTCTGCCATTCGAAAATCAACACGAGAAAAATCGAATGATCCCAGTGCGTTGAATACGCCTCGAGATAATTTGCATAATTCGTTTTCAATTTCATCGGCAATATTTGCAGGACAGATCTTCTTTCGTGGATGCTGCATTTTATCATCAACGGTTTGAATGGCATTGGGATCGTTCGCCAGATCAATTTCAACAATTGGCAACGTCTCCAGGTTTGATCCATTTCCCAGAAGTGGCACAGCGAATTCTCGTCCAGGGACAAACTCCTCCACCAATGCTTGTTGTTGAAATTCTTTAACAATGAAGTCAATGGCGTTTTTTAATTCGTTATTGTTATCTACGATACGTAGCCCTAGAGAAACCGCTTCCATTTTTGGCTTAACAATAACCGGATATTTAACTGTTGATAAATCTTCGTTTGAATTTGAGAAAACCCAGAAATTGGGAGTCGGTAATTGATGCCTTAGAAATACAATTTTGGACATCACTTTATCCAAGGCGATCGCCTGGACAGCAGGCCCTGAGCCGACATAAGGAATGCCGAGCATTTCCAGCATAGCTGGTATATGGGTATATCGATATTGCCCCTGGATGCCATAAGCCATATTGAAAACCATTCCTGGACGTTCGCCACGGACGACTCTCGGCATAAAATTCTGTAACTCTTCGATCACCTGCATATTTCCTTCGATGAGCCGAACGTTATGTCCGCCGCTTTCCAGAGCTGAAGCGACCATCTCTATGGTCTGGGATTTGTAGCGTTCTTTGGTTGGCATGCCAAAAACGTTTATGACGTCAGAATCTTTGATCTCCTGTTTGTTATAGATCACTGCGACTTTCATTCTTTATCACCCTCCAGTGTTGTCGTTATCGGTGTAAACATATCTGTTCCGATTCTGCAACTGACGATAGATAACTAAATATAAATAAATTCCAAATTCCAAATGACAAATTCCTTTGATCAAAATTTCAAATTCCAAAAAATTAAATTTGTTAATGTCTTTCAACGAAAATTGCACGATTAAAAATTTTGTTGTATTAATGACTCTGTTGATTTAATATCATTCATTAGCAAAACACCGCAACATATTGGATAGCAGCAGTCCCTGACTGCTGCATATTGTGGTCAAAGTGAAAAAATGGCACTAAATCAACAGGGTCATTAATATCCACCAGCAGCACCATAGTCACGTGGATCAGCAGCACCATATATTTTTTTAGTTAAGCGATCAATTAAAATCGCATGGGCTCTTCCAAAATATCCATCAAAATTGTCATGAACCTTTATATTATATCCAAGCCTCTGAAGTTCCGTCAGCGTCGATTCAGGTAACTCAGCAGCTTCCAGGTGTAATTCCTGATCGGTTAAAAATACTCTCGGGGATGACACCGCTTCATCGAGTGACATGTTATGATCAATCACATTCACGATCGTCTGCACAATCGAGGCAGGGATCCGAATATTTCCTGCTGCTCCGATAACGATATAAGGTTGATTATCACGAAATACGATCGTTGGCGATTGACTGGATTTTTCACGATGGTATTGAAGGGGATGTTCAGCCAAATTGTAACTGTAAGCATATAAAAATCCAAGCTCAGGATTTGCCACTTTCGAGCCGAAAGGGGGACCTATCGATTGCGTAAGCGCCACGGCATTTCCTTCCTCGTCTATTACGGAGAGATGATTGGTATCTCCATCTCTTGCTGGCTTTTCAGGTTCGATTGGCACTGGAAGCGTTTTAGTCAGTTCGATTTCACGAACACGGCGTACTGCCAGCGCTTTTGAAACCTGTTGCCAATCGGGAAGATATTCATCTGAAAACCCGATAAACATCGCTTGAGCAAGAATATGAAGGTATTGTGGATCAGAAAGTTTATAATCAGATAATTGAAAATGTTCTAAAATATGAAGTATTTCTATCACGGAAGCCCCATCACATTGATCCCCACGACTGACAATTTTGTGACCTCGATAATTTCCATCGACAATCTCTCCTGAAAGAGTATGATATTGGGCTAAATCATCCTTCCTGATCAGACCATTGTTATTCAGCATATCGGCGGCGATAGCCTGAGCAAGTTTTCCTTTGTAAAAAGCTCCAGCACCGTCATTTGCCATGATTTCCAGCGTTCTGGCAAGGGCTGGTTGACGAAAAGTTTCCCCTGCCACATAACATGAACCATCTTCCTTAAGAAAGTGCCTGGCAGTCCCTGGATAGCGACGGAATATTTTTTTGTACTCAGCAAATAAATCATGATAGTCTTTTTTGATAACAAATCCATCTTGTGCCAGCCCAATGGCAGGTTTCATAATGATTCTTAATGGCAATGAACCGAACCGAATCACCATTTCTTCCAGTGCAGCAGGCGAACCCAGAATAGCACAGGTGCGATAACCGTATGATTTTCTGGCTGGCTCAAAAACCAATCTCGGCGATTGGGTCGCACCATCAATGCCCAAAAATTGTCCATCTTTTAAATAGATTAAAATTTGAGACCTGCCACCGAGGCTGCACATGGCTGGATCGGTTACGGTGAGAGCAAATGCGGTTGCAGCCGCTGCATCAACGGCGTTTCCACCCTGGCACAAAACTGAAACGCCTGCCTGGACCGCTTCAGGAGTCGGTGCAACAACCATGGCATTGCTGGTAACGGCTGAACGCTGAGTATATTTGTTTCTCATTACTGGACTCGGTATTGATTTAAAACAATTAATTTGTACCTAAATTGAGCGATTTTTTTAAAGATGGCATATTTCTATTAGAATTGGCATGTTTTCCAGAAAAAATAGCATGCTCAAATTTAAGTGGAAAAATGA
>Ga0209636_10002630_pt1 | contig 18329 bp, 12 predicted proteins | sample DeeMarSWOR152_54_FD_187464 | JGI IMG/M metagenome (GOLD analysis project Ga0209636, IMG submission 187464) | Marine sediment microbial communities from White Oak River estuary, North Carolina - WOR-1-52-54 (SPAdes) (version 2) | ecosystem: Environmental > Aquatic > Marine > Intertidal zone >... | reverse complement strand
TGAACCCCTCGCGGGAACGGGGGTAAGACTGGATATCGCAACGATTAGTCATACTACAACTCCGGCGTACTATGATTATTCGCCTTTGCTTAATTTCTTGGCACCACAGGCTGACGTTGATGTTGCAGCGGCGCTGTGTGACTGGATTATGAAGGATGATTGGAAAGAGAGTCGGGCACCTAGGGCCGCCTTCGTAGCATATGAAGCAGCCACGTCAAGGCATTCAGACCACCCTTTGCTTTTCCAGGCGGCCAAAGAGAAAGGGGTGGAGTGGACACCTCACGTCTTTTATCCATTCACAGCCACGGATTATTCCATGGAGGTCAGGAAACTGATTGACGACCAGAAGTGCGACTACGTTTATATGCGCGGTCCGCCGGCTAACAATGGGATGCTTCTGAAGGATGCTGCCAGGCTTGGGCTTAAGGATAAAGCCAAGTGGGTTCTCTGTAATTTTAGTTTAGAGCCATGCGTGGGGGAGATAGCTGGTCTTGATGTTATACCTGGTACCCTGGGGTCATGCGCCCATGGCACCGTGGAGACCAATGACGCTGCTCCCGCGGTAGCAGAGATCAAGGCGCTTCATGACAAGTACCATCCCGACATCCCGTTTGCTAACATGTATCTGTGGGGAAATCGAATGGCGGTGACAGCCGATGCGGTGATAATGACAACTCTGGAGAGGGTTGGCCTGGAGGGTCTTACCGGTACTGAATTCGCCGAGTCGATGTGGGATGTAAAGGACCTGGATTTCAACGGGAATGGTATGCCGTTAACGATGGAGCAAGGGAATATTGCCGTAGACCACTATATTCAGGTAGTGGAGTGGGGTACGGATGGCCTACCACATATCATCAGTGATTATACTAGGTGTCCTTGGTTGATCGGCAATCCCGAGGTTAATTGGCGGAAGTAGTCCAAAAGGTATAGACAGGAGAGTTGAGGAAGTTAGCTGTAGAGAGGTAGCTTAACCGGCTGCTTCTCTATGGCTACGGAAGTGGCGGGGTGTTATCAACAATGGGAGGAGCGTGGTTTAGATATGGGTAAAATAGAAATAGACTTAAAACATGTGGATACAAGTCTAGACCTTAACGAATTTAAAGAGGATATTTGTCCTGATTTAGACCTGAACGAGAACAACACATTGCCCAAAGTTATGCGGGCTCGGGTTCGGCAATGGGGCGGTGAGAAAATATGGATGACTCACAAGGATTTCGGTATTTGGCAACCTTATACCTGGAAAGATTGTTATGAGCGTATAGAGTTGGTTCACCTTGGCTTGGTGAGCTTGGGGCTTGAACCCGGGGATGTGGTTGGTATTATTGGAGATAATGACCCGCGTTGGTTCTGGGCAGAGTTTGCTGTTCAGGTGGGGCGGGGTATAGTCGCAGGCATGTATACCGACTACCATTATGCCGAGGTGAAGTATGTCTTGGGCTTTAGCAAAGCCACGTTCGCTTTCGCCAAAGACCAGGAAATGGTAGATAAGATAGTACATGAAAAGGACAACTTGCCTAACTTGAAGAAGTGCATTTATTGGGAATCCAAGGGATTGTGGTTCTATGAACAGCCGTGGCTGATGAGCTATGATGAGCTGGAAGACCTGGGCAGGGAATATAAGAAGAGCCACCCCACCCTTTTCGACGAGAATATTGATAAGGGGCAGCCTGATGAACCGGCGGTGATAATGCTGAGTTCGGGCACTACCCGGATGACCGAGGACGGAGTTCCCAGGTCGCAGATGGGGCAGATGACGCACCGTGCTGTGATGGCAAATTTGATAGGAATTTTTAAGTTAGACGCTTGGTATCCGACCGATAGATGGCTTTCCTACCTGTCACCTGCCTGGGGCGAACAGTATTTCGGTCTCACCGGTGGTCTTCTATCAGGTTTGGAGGTAGATTTCCCCGAGGAGCCGGAAACAATTAATAATGATATCAGGGAGATAGGCCCTCAAGCCTTGTTATTCCCAGCTAGGCTCTGGGAGGCTAGAATCGCGGAGGTGTTCAGTCGTTTAAAGGATTCCAGTCGATTTAAGAGATTTTTCTATAACCGTTTTCTGCCACTAGGCTATAAGATGGCAGATTACGTAATGACGGGAAAGAAAGCGCCGCTGTGGCTATCGATATTAAACAAGATCGGATATTGGCTAGTGTTTAGACCGTTAAGAGACCAAATGGGGTTACTACATCTTAGGCATGGATACAATGCGGGTGCTACTTTGGGTCCGGAGTCACTTCGTTGGCTCCACGCCCTTGGCATACCCGTGAAGCAGCTTTACGGCACCACTGAGGCTGGGATTCATTGTATTCACCCGGATGGTGACATAGATTATGAAACCGTGGGGAAGGTTCTCAAGCCCGAATGGATAACGGTCAGTAAAGAAGGGGAGATTTTGATGCGTGGCCCTATCCTAGGCTGTGGTTATCTTAATGACCTTGGAGCCTGGGAGAAGGTGTTTGATGAGGAAGGCTGGTATCATACAGGAGATGCCGGTCACATAAACGAAAACGGGCATCTTATATTTTACGACCGGATGAAGGACATGGTGACGATGCCTACGGGGAGAAAATTTTCTCCTCAGTACGTTGAGTCTCGGCTTAAGTTTAGTGAGTTCATAACGGATTGTATTGTATTGGGGGGGGAAGATAAGGCCTTCGTGTCAGCAATAGTAACTGTGGATTATGCAAATGCCGGTGACTGGGCAGAAAAGCATCGTGTCCCCTATACAACTTATCCTGACCTGTCTCAGAAGTCTCAAATCTATGACCTTGTCAAAGAAGAGGTGGAGCGAGTCAATCTATATCTTGCTGACGACATAAAGATAAAGAAATTCGCTAATCTCCATAAGGAATTCGATGCCGATGATGCTGAGCTTACCCGTTCGGGGAAAATAAGGCGAAAGTTCTTCGAAGAGCGTTATGCCGAGCTTATTGCCACTATCTACTCCGATGCGGAGAAGTATGAGACGGAGGCACCGGTAAAGTACAGAGATGGTAGGACAGGGAAGATAAGAACATCTGTTACCATCAAGACCGTGATAGAATAAGCAGAGTGGTAGGAGGATAAGCTATGCCTATTATCGATTGGACTAGAATTCCTTTGTTCCAAGGGAGACAGAAAGTCGAAAGCGACAGTGCCATACTGAGGGTCGAAGACCTTTACCTTCGTTTTGGTGCACTTGAAGCTGTGAAGGATGTTAGCTTTGAAGTCAAGGGGAACGAAATCTTATCCATTATCGGACCCAATGGAGCCGGGAAAACCTGCGTTCTCAATTGCATAAACGGGTTTTATCGCCCGCAGCGAGGTAGAATCTATTTCAAAGATAAAGAAATCACAAAGCTTCCTTCTCATCGGATCGCTCCTTTAGGTATCTCTAGAACTTTTCAGAATCTTGCCCTTTACACTGGGCTGACGGCTTTAGACAACCTGATGGCAGGAAGACACCCACATCCTGCAATGAGTAAAGAGGGTGTTATCAGTGGGGCGTTTTATTTTGGCAGAGCACACAGAATAGAAATTGAGAATCGAGAGGTGATTGAGTACATAATCGACCTGTTAGAAATGGAAGAAATAAGAGGCAAAGTAGTGCATTCTCTTTCTTATGGACAACGGAAGAAGGTGGAGCTGGGCAGAGCCTTAGCTTTAGAGCCTGAACTCCTTCTACTCGATGAGGTTATGGCGGGGATGAATCTGGACGAAAAGGATGATATGGCTCGTTATGTTATCGATGTTCACGAGCTCTGGGGTATCCCTGTGGTCCTGGTGGAGCATGACATGGGGGTTGTTATGGACCTGTCTGATAGGGTGATTGTGATGGATTGGGGAACTAAAATTGCCGAGGACGTTCCAGAAGTGGTCAAGAAGGACCCCAGGGTCATTAGTGCCTACTTGGGTACCGCCGAGGCTGCAGAGAGGAGGATTACATAGAAAATAGGTGAAGGCGTTAGGATAGCAGATTGTAGAGGGAGGCGTTTTTATGCTGAAGGTAGATAATATTGAAGTCCTGTATCAGGGTAGTATTTTGGTGCTAAGGGGTGTCTCTTTGGAGGTTCCCGATGGACAGATTATTACTATACTGGGGGCCAATGGTGCTGGGAAGACTACCACGCTTAGGGCCATATCTGGGTTACTTAAACCAGAGGAGGGGGAGGTGAGCGATGGTAGCATTGAATTTGATGGGCAGAGAGTAGAGAATAGCAGCCCCGAGTTTACCGTTAAATTGGGCATTGTTCAGGTGATGGAAGGGCGGAGATCGTTTGAGCACCTTACCGTGGAGGAAAACTTATTGGTAGGGTCTGCTCTTCGCAAGGACATGAGCGGAATCAAAAGCGATTTAGAGATGGTTTATGGGTATTTTCCCAGACTTAAGGAACTTCGCCGTAACGTTATTGGCTGGTGCTCGGGAGGGGAGCAACAGATGACAGTGATAGGTCGCGGCATGATGTCGCATCCGAAACTCATGCTGCTCGACGAGCCTTCTCTGGGACTTAGCCCAACGTTGGTTCTACAGATATTCGATATAGTGAGGAAGATTAATACGGAGATGAAGATAGGTATGTTGCTGGTGGAGCAGAATGCTTTAGCTGCCCTGAATATGGCTGAGTATGGCTATGTCATGGAAAATGGCAGAGTGGTACTTGATGGACCTTCTCCCAAACTGATAGACAATGAGGATGTAAAGGAATTCTATCTGGGGCTAACCGAGATAGGCAAGCGAAGTTATCGAGATGCCAAACATTACAAACGAAGGAAAAGGTGGTTGGCTTAGGGTTTGTATATTTGGCTGGCTAACATTGTTTTGATAAGTTAGCAAAGTTTTGTTTTCAAAAGGCGTTGGCAGAATGCGTAGCTACACTTCTTCAAGTTGTAGCTACGTTTGTTATGGGGGTTTTAATTGTTTGAATTAAGGAATCTCCCCCTCACCTAAATAATAATTTATCAAAGGAGGAGCCATGTCAGTAGTAATTTACCAAAGGGAGGGCAAAGTAGCCTACATTACTTTAAACCGCCCCGAGCGCCTTAATGCTCTGAATCGCGAGACGTGCATAGAGATGGCAGCAGCCTGGCAGAAGTTCAAGGATGATGAGGCATGGGTGGCGATTTTGACTGGGGCAGGCGAACGGGCCTTCTGTGCTGGCTTCGATGTTTCAGGTGGTGCAGCATCTTCAGAGGATGCTCGCTATGCTCTGGGTGCAACTCCTACTGCTCATGACATATGGAAGCCAGTTATTGCCGCGGTACACGGCTATTGCCTGGGGGGTGGTTTCCTGCTTGCACAGGAGTGCGATGTGAGGGTTGCTAGTGAGGAAGCTCAGTTCGGGTTGCCGGAGCCCAAGTTGGGTCTGGCAACTGCGTTTAGTTCGTGGTTCCATCGCTATCTTCCGGCTGGACCAGCGTTAGAGCTTTTACTTTGGGGCGACTCTATAACAGCCTCTTGAGCCTATGAACTTGGGTTCGTGAACAAAGTAGTGCCCCGAGCCCAGTTGATGGAAGTAGCCAAGGAAATGGCGGACAGAGTCTGTACCGTTGGTCCTATTGCAGTGAGGAGAATGAAAGAGTTATTCTATGCAGGAAGGGAGCTCACCAGGGAGCAAGGCATAGAGTTGATGTCACGCTATTTTGATGAAGTAGCCAATTTGGCAGATACGACCGAGGGGATTCAGGCTTTCTTGGAGAAGAGAAAGCCCAAGTTTGAAGGGAGGTAACCTTAAGCGAGGTTTGGGGCACATCGTTGGTGGCTTTGGGAGGGGCTTTTCCGTGTCAGCTTCTGAATATACCACCGAGATTCTCTCACAGGTAAACAACCTCTTGGTGCGTGAGTTAAGTTAGGCTTCGTATGTGTGCCCCATCTTTTGGGAGTGGATGAGCTCCGGTGGGCTCCACGGACTTCAAATCCGCTGGTGGGCATTTTTAATGTCCATAGTGGTTCGACTCCCTCCACTCCCGCTTTCAAGAATCTACTTTAATTCTAAAGGGAGCCGAACACGATTTAGGTAGCTAGTTGCTATATTGGTATTAGGTCTGTTGATTCAATCAAACTCGCTTTGGTTATGTGTTAGGTGACTTAGTTGGCTACGTTAGCTAATGGTGTCAGCTTCTTTAGTTTGGTCAAGATGAGTGGATGGGAAGAGCAGTCGTAATGCCTGGGTGACACTTTCTTCCTCTTCGGGAAGCACGCATCGTGGATCGAGAATCAAGGAATTCTTTTCTACGCGCCCTATAATAGGTGGACGATGTTGCCTCAGTTTTCTGGCTAGGTCGTGAACCTTAGCCTCTGCCTTCAGCTTAATAACCACGAGCCTAGTGGGCAGGGAGCTTGCGGGTAGGCTGCCTCCGCCAACTACGGATTCACCAGGAATTATAAGAGCCGGGCTCCCAAGTAACTGTAACCATCTCTCAGCCCGTCTTTCTATCTCTGTCAATGGCATGGCAATTAGGCGAAGCACGGGAATTTTATCCAGGGCTTCGCCTTTAAGATAGTGGAGCAATGTAGCAACGAGGCCAGCAAGCCTCACCTTGTCAATGCGAGCTGCCCTTGCCAAAGGATGTCTCTTTAGCTTGTCAATAAGCTCTTGTTTACCCACGATTATGCCTGCCTGCGGTCCACCTAGAAGCTTATCGCCGGAGAAAAAGACTAATGCAGCGCCGGCGGAGACGCTATCCTGAACTCGGGGTTCAGGCTCAAGACCAAATTTGGTGGTATCAATAAAGCATCCGCTTCCTAGGTCATCGAGCACTGGGAGATTATGTCGTTGTCCAAGCTCAACTAGCTCCTCGAGGGTAACACCCTGGGTAAATCCGATTATTTTGAAATTACTTGAGTGAACCCGAAGTAACGCCTTTGTTCTGGGGGTAATCGCTTGCTCATAGTCAGTGAGGTAGGTGCAATTAGTTGTTCCGACTTCTACGAGCTTGGCACCGCTTTGGCGCAGCACCTCAGGAATTCGAAAACCTCCGCCGATCTCTATCGCTTGTCCTCGGGAGACTATAACCTCTTTCCCTCTGGCTAAAGCACTGAGGGCAAGTAATACTCCGGAGGCATTATTATTAACTACCAGAGCAGCCTCGGCACCGGTTAACTGGCAAAGGAGGTGTTCGATGTGAACTTGGCGGGAACCCCTCCGGCCTCTATCAAGGTCAAACTCCAGATTGCTGTAGCAATTAGAGACTTGATTCATGGCCTCTATTGTCTCAAGACTGAGAGGGGCTCTTCCAAGATTAGTATGAAGTATGACGCCAGTGGCATTTACTACTGGTTGCAGAGGCGAGCTTTCCAAAGCACGGGTTTCACTCTCAATCGAGTCTACTATTTCCTCAAGGGACGGAGGTGATTCGCCCTGGCTTATAGAGCGACGAATTTCTTCCAGTCGCTGGTGGATCAGGTCCAGAACCAACTCACGGGGAAAAACCTGGCAAAGCTTTTTAATGTGCTCTTCAGAGAGCAGCTTATCCACGCTGGGAAGTTGACGGAATCTGGTCTCTAGGTTCATCGTCTCAATACTCGTTCATTGCCAACTCGGCGGGTTATTTTCTGCTCATCGAGATATTCCATGAGGGCTACGGCGTGTCTGCGACTGGTTCGGAACAGGTCACGAGCTTCAGCTACGGTTATCTTCCCCCGCGATTCTATGTGCTTGACAACCTGCTTTAACATTTCCTCATAGGCAGGGGCGCTAAAGATAATCCCATCGCCTGCCTTAACCATTTTTCGCTCCTCGATAAGCAAGTTGAGGAGATCGGGCTCGAGAGGCAAAGTGGTGGGTGGTGAATATGGATTTTGAGCCAAGGCCTTGAGGAAAACATCAACCTTGACCTGCTGCTCAGGGGAGAGTCTGATACTATGCGAGGGAAGTCTTACCGCTGTCTTGTCATCAACCAAGACACGTTCGTCAACGAGTTTTTGCAATATATTATCAAACTGCGAGGGCGGTATTTTGAGTTGACTTTTGAGTTCTTCCTTAGGCATCCCCCGACGCAATGGAAACCGGCGATGGTAGTTTTGGGTTAATCTCTCCGCCTCCTTTGTCAGGTGTTCCCAGTGGCTATAGGGAAAGAGGAGCTGGTGTAAGCCCTCATGACCAACCGCAATTACTTGGGCCTTGCTAACTAGACTTCTCAGCGCTTGCTTAGCTTCAGCCTCAGAAAGATGAGATTGAAGTATTACCTTCTCAAATTCTGACGGCGGACTAGCTTCCAATGCGGCAAGGAGGAGATCCTCTGAAGTGCCTTCGGCTCTGGACTTCAAACTCTGTATGATGGTGCGTTGAAAACGACGATGTCGCTTGGGGCAAGTGTCAACGATTTCACCACCACCTAGAGTTCCCTTTTGGGAAGAGCGAATAACAAAGAGGTCACCCTTGGCTACAGCTACTGGACGGACTAGATTCACTTGAGCCCAGCCGGTTTCACCGGGGTCAAGCCTCTCTCTGTCTAAGAGACGAATCCTGCCTGCTACTTCATGAGAGCCGGTGTGGAAGGTAACAGACATGTTATGCTTGATGGAGCAGGGAAGAGTGGAGATTGCTCGGAGTTTAGCGTCAAGAAGGTAGGTTGGTTTAAGCCATCCTGGGGTAGTTATTACCATTCCTCGTTCAATCTCCTCAAGAGTGACCTTGGTCAGATTGGCAGCCACACGACTACCCGGCAGCGCAGTATCAATCTTCTGCTTGTGCATCTCCAAACCACGGATAGAAGTCCTCAGCCCAGGTGGCAAGATCTCCACATTCTGCCCTATGTTAAGTTTACCGTCAATTAAGGTACCGGTCACCACGGTGCCGAAACCCTTTGTGGTGAAGACGCGGTCAATATGTAGTCTCGCCTTGCCGATGTCTTCCCTCGGCGTGGTAGAGTCCAAGAGATGGTCGATGGTGGAGATTAAGCTAGGCAGCCCCTCACCAGTTATCGCTGAAACAGCCACAATCGGAGCATCATTTAGGGTAGTCCCTTTCACCAACTCCTTAGCTTCCGAGATTACTAGCTCCAGCCACTCCTTATCAACAAGGTCTTTCTTGGCAATGACCATAATGCCCGTTTTGATATTAAGAAGGTCAAGGATAGCTAAATGTTCTCTGCTTTGTGGCATTACCCCCTCGTTAGCGGCGATGACGAATAGAACTAGGTCAATGCCTCCAGCTCCAGCTAGCATGTTTTTAACAAACCTCTCATGACCAGGCACATCAATGATGCTAACCTGCCGTCCGCTGGGAAGTTTGAGCCAAGCAAATCCCAGGTCAACGGTCATCTCACGTCTTTTCTCCTCTGGCAGCCGATCAGGATCAATGCCGGTGAGAGCGTAAACTAAAGCTGACTTGCCATGATCTACGTGGCCTGCGGTACCTAGAATATACATCTTAATATCTGCCTATATTACCCTGATTTTCTCCTTAGGGGCTACCATTGCCTCCCCGATAATTGCGCGTCTATGTCTGCTTCAACCAGCCTCTCGAGCAGGAGTCTTGGCTTTCCCTTGGGCAAAGAGAAGGGCAGCCCACGCGGATGCAACCTCATTTTGGACAAATCCCCTGCTCGATTTTGCCCTCGCATTTCTATTTGGCAAATTAAATTCTGCTTGCGCGTATTATACTGTAGCACGGGTTTTTAGTCTACTAAAGTGGCCTGAGGGCATGGAGACAGCTTACTATATGTGCTCAGATGATAAAGCCGATTAGGGCTATGATAAAGGAGAGGCTTACCGAGCCTCAGCTTGTCTATATCTAGTAATGAGGCCAATTATGCTGTTAGATAAATCAAATGACCGATTTTCAAGCAGCCTCGTTCTATTCCGTCTTCTAGTCTAAATACAAAGAGGCAGCTTTCCATAGCTGTGGGGATTTTAGTCGCTGATTTCGGGCGACTCTTATCTTCTTGCTTATATTTTAGGTGGGGGGTTATAATATAAGCCACGAGGTGAAGGGGTGAGGATCGTTCTTTACACGGGCAAGAGAGGAGTTGGTAAGACCAGCGTAGCTGCAGCTACAGCGCTGAACGAAATATTATCCTGCCTTATAGTTTGAGGGAGCTGCCAGTTACAGAGGCAAGATTTGATAAAACCAAGCTGACAATCAAATTTAAGCAGGATCGGGAACAGCAAACGAATAGTCCTAGGAGGTGAACAGACGGGTGAAAGAATTTTGGAAGTAGAGCATCAACCTGGGGAGGAGCTTGCAGTTCGGTTTAGGTTGCCAAGATTTGGAGCTACGTCTAAGCCAGCTCGGGAACACCTATTGGCGGCCTGTAAGGAGATGTTGTTAAGCTTGCGCAGTCTAGTCGATGCGGCTATCGAGCAGGTTGATGAAGACGGAAAGAAAAAGGAAAAAACTAGAACTAGAATTGAGGTTGAATAAGTGCACCATTATGGATCAGAGAAAATTCGTAACGTTGTTTTGACGTCTCATTCAGGCGCTGGTAAGACCTCACTAGCTGAGGCGATACTTCTTGATTCAAGAGCAATTAGCCGCTTAGGCAGTGTTGATGACGGCACAACCACTTCAGATTACGACCCTGATGAGATTAAACGTAAGATCAGTATTAATTTATCTTTGCTCCCGTGCCAATGGAGAGAATCTAAGCTGAACTTCATTGATACTCCAGGTTATCCTGACTTCGTAGCTGAGGTTAAATCAGGGTTGCGTGTTAGCGAAGGTGCCATTATTGTGGTTTGTGCTGCTTCTGGGGTGGAAGTGGGTACTGAGCAAGTGTGGGAATATGCTACTGAGTCAAAACTCCCTTGCCTTATTTTTGTCAATAAAATGGACCGCGAGAATGCCAACTTCTTCGATACGTTGGAAGACATTCGAAATAAACTAGGGGCAAAATGCTTACCCATTCAATTACCCATAGGCTCCCAGAAAGATTTCCAAGGACTAGTAGATTTGGTAACGAGGAAAGGTTATGTCGGCGCATCATTGCAGGAAGTCGAAATTCCCTCGTCCCTTTTGAGTAAGGTTGATTCTTACCGAGATAAGCTTATTGAGGCAGTAGTAGAAATCGATGACCAACTTATTGCTAAGTATCTAGATGGGGAGGAGATAAGCGAAGAGGAAATTCACCGAGGTATAAAACAAGCAACGATGCTTGGTAAAGTCGTGCCGATTTTACTTGGTTCTGCTTTAAGCAATACTGGCATTACTCTTCTTCTGGATGCTATTCATGATTATCTACCCTCACCTAGGGAGAAAGGTGGGTTGACAGCTATCAATACTTCGACTGGAGCTGAAGAGGCAGTGGAACCAGTTTCTGAATCATCTTTGTCTGCTTTGGTCTTTAAGACTAATATCGATCCTTACGTGGGCAAGCTTAGTTATTTTCGAGTCTATTCAGGGACTATTTCTGGCAATTCACAAGTATGGAATGTTAACAAGGGCGCGATTGAGCGAATAGGTCAGCTTTTTATCTTGTGTGGCAAAACACAGGATCCGGTTCCGCAACTCAGTGCTGGGGATATCGGCGCTGTAGCCAAACTAGCCTCGACCGCTACAGGGGATGCTCTTAGTTCGCGTGACCATCCGTTGAAGCTCATCCCTGTCGAATTCCCCCAGCCAGTGTTAAATATGGCAGTCCATCCTAGATCAAAAGCCGATCTGGACAAAATGAGCACGGCATTACCAAAAATCTGCGAAGAGGACTTAACCCTAAAAGTGCAACGAGAGCCGGATATTGGTGAAATGCTACTTTGCGGAATGGGGGGGACGCATCTTGAGGTTGCATCCGAGAGATTGTCACGCAAGTTTGGTGTGGAGGTGAATCTGGAGCTGCCTAAAGTTCCCTATAAGGAGACCATTACCATGCCAGTCAAGGCAGAGTATAAGCATAAGAAGCAAACGGGTGGTCATGGTCAGTTCGGTCACGTCTTCTTGGAGTTGGAGCCTTTACCAAGAGGGAGTGGTTTTGAATTTACTGAGAAAGTAGTTGGTGGAGCAATACCCAAGAATTATATTCCAGCTGTGGAAAAGGGGGTTAATGAAGCTAGGCTTGAGGGAGTTTTAGCTGGATATCCTGCAGTTGACATGAGGGTAAAGCTTTATGATGGAAGCTATCACTCTGTGGATTCATCAGATATATCTTTTAAGATTGCTGGGGCACAGGCTTTGAAGAAAGGGCTATCACAAGGGCAACCTGTTTTGCTTGAGCCGGTTGTGAACTTGACAATTACTGTGCCTGAAGTTTTTACTGGTGACATAATCGGCGATCTTAATGCCAAACGGGCGCATGTATTGGGGATGACACCAGGAAATGGGACTAATGTCATTCAAACGCAAGCACCATTGGCAGAGGTACTGCGTTATGCTATTGACTTAAGGTCAATGACCCAGGGGCGTGGTACTTTTACTACCGAATTCAGCCATTATGAAGAGGTGCCAGCACCTATTGCTCAGAAAATTATAACCCAGCGGGGTTAGTTACTAAGGATGGCTTAGCTTCTCAACCAGCTAAAAGCTTCTTAACCTCTTCGGTGAAGGCTGGCAGAACCTGTTTCCAATCACCTACCACTCCAAAGCGAGCTTCCTTGAATATATTTGCCTCGGCGTCTCGGTTAATAGCTATTATGTTTTTGGAGCTGGAGCACCCGGCTAAATGCTGGCTAGCACCAGAAATAGCTACAGCGATATAAAGTTCTGGTGTGACGATTTTGCCGGTAAGCCCAACTTGTATTGTGTCTGGTACCCAGCCATTGTCACAAGGCGGTCTGGAAGCCCCTACTGCTCCCTTCAATATTTTAGCTAGTTCTTCTAGTTGCTTGAAACCTTCAGCACTACCTATGCCCCTTCCTCCGGTTACTATTACCTCAGCATCTTCGAGCTTTATTCCAGCTATCTCTTCTTTGACTGTTTCTATTACTTTTGTTCTTATCTTTGCTGGGTCTAGGTCAACCTTGATAGGCACAATTTCTCCCTTTCTTGATTCATCAGGTTCCAAGGGTGACATTGCTTTCTGTCTGACCGTTATCATCTGGGGAAAGGATTCTGCAGTAAAGATAGCCCGGGCGTTACCACCATAAACAGGTCGAGTCTGCTGAAGCAACTTTGTATCGGGGTCAATATTTAGTTCAAGGCAGTCCATAGATAAGCTAACGCCTAATCTAAAGGCTAATCTGGGTGCTAAATCACGTCCTATAGCTGTCTGTCCAAGGAGCAAGATCTGTGGCGAGACATCTTTAATTACCTTTTCCATTACCGCAATATAGGAATCTGTTTGATATTCCTTAAGCAGCGGGTCATCAGCAGTGTATACTTTATCAGCCCCGGAAGCTATAGCCTTTTGAGGAATTTCGCCTAATTGGTTACCGATTAGTATGCAGAGCAAGCCCTCTTTTAGTTCATCAGCAAGTCGTCGACCACACCCCAGAAGTTCAGTTGTGATTGAACTTAACTTTCCTTCCACCGTCTCCCCACAAACCATTACACCTTTGAATTCAGCCATGATAACCTCCTGTAGTTGGTTTATGTTTAGATTATTTTTGCCTCTCTGAGTTTTGTAGCCAAGTTAGTGCCGGCTTCTGCTGGGGTTTCTGCCTCTATAATTTCGCATTTGCCCTCTCGAACTGGCTGGAAGAGTTTAAAGAGCTTAGAACGCCGACCAGGAGCGCCAATCTGCGATGGGTCAACTCCGATGTCACTTGGCTTCCAGATAATCGGTTGTTTCTTAGCCGCTGCCATAATTCCTTTAAGGGTGGCATACCGAGCTTCACCCAGTTCGTTACTGACCGTGATTAAGGCAGGTAGTGTTACCTCGATGACTTGATAACCGTCGGCAATGACTCGCTCTACTCTGGCCTTGCCATCAACGGCTTCTACTTTCTTAGCCACAGTCACACTGGGGATTCCCAACAGCTCAGCGATGCCTGAGCCAACCTGCCCAGCATCCCAATCAGCTGCTTGCCGGCCGCAGAAAATAAGGTCAAATTCTCCTATTTTCTTGATTGCTGTAGCCAAGGCATAGGCAGTAGACCAGCTATCGCCACCTTCAAAAGCTTCATCTTCTAGCAAAATAAGTTCATCAGCACCCATGGATAGTGGTTTCTTGACCACATCACGAAGCAGGTTGTTACCTAAGCTTAAGACTGTAATTTTACCACCTTGGTTGTCTTTAATTCGGAGTGCTGCCTCCACAGCTTGTTCATCAAAGGGGCTAATAACGGGAGGTACGCCTGGCGGTGGAACTACCTTATTGTTGGCAGGATCGATCTTGAAACTGGCTGGTGGTGCTTCGGGATCAAGTACTTGTTTACAGCAAACTATCATATTCATGCTGCTTTCCCTCCTTTCAAAGAATTTTGGCTACTGGACTTAACCAAGTAGATACTTTAAGATAAATCTTGCTTTTTGTCAATGTGAAATCTTTAGAAGTCGATTTTGACTACTCTCTTTATGCCACTCAAATCTGGGATCAGTTCGAACCTGGCTTTCGGCAGGCAGTGGTTTATTAGTGAAACCATCGCCTTTCCTTGGTTTTGTCCTATTTCTAATAGAAGGCACCCTCGAGAGTGAATTTTCTCTTCGGCTTGCTCCAAGAGTTGCTGTATCAGGTCCAAACCGTTTCGACCACCATCTATGGCTACTATTGGCTCAAAATTGGTTATCTCTGGGCTTAAATCTGCTAATTCTGAACTTTTGATGTAAGCCAGGTTGGCTACTATTAAGTCAACGGGCTCAGGCACTGGTTCTAGTAGGTTACCTTGGATGAAAGTTATTTGCTCCATGACATTGTGATACTCACAATTCAATCGGGCGACTTCAAGAGCTGAAGGTGAGATGTCTGTGGCATAGACCTCGATTTGGGGTAGGTTTAGGGCGAGACTGATGGCAATAGCTCCGCAGCCAGTACCAACATCAGCTATAAGGAATGGCTTTTTTAAAGAAGACAGGCAATTAGTGCGGTTCTTAGCAAATTCAAAGGACTTTTCTACAAGAAGTTCTGTCTCTGGTCGAGGAATTAGAACACGGGGGTCAACGTAAAAATCGACTCCGTAGAATTCTTTATGTTTTACAATATAGGCTGTGGGTTCTTGGCAAAGGCGACGCTCAATCAATTGCTGTAAACTCTCGATTTTTTCTTGGCTTAAGGTTCGTTCTGGCTGTGTATATAGCTGGGCTGGCGATAGCTTCAGTATATGCCCCAATAGGATTCTGGCCTCTAAATGACTATCCTCTATACCGTGGAGATTAAAAACACGAGCAGTCTGTTGAAGTACTCGCTCTAAAGTCATGGCTGACTTTCTTGCAGTCGTTTGGCTCGTTCACTGGTAGCTAGAGCTTCGATGAGTTCATCAAGTTCACCATCCAGAATGCGTGGCAGATTATGGAGAGTTAAGTTGACGCGATGGTCAGTGATGCGGTCTTGAGGGAAGTTGTAGGTGCGGATTTTTTCAGCACGCTCGCCGCTACCTATTTGAGAGCGGCGTTTCTCGGTCATCTCTTCAAGTTGCCTACGTTGTTCTCTGTCAAAGAGGCGAGCTCGAAGCACTGCCATAGCTTTTGTCCTGTTTCTTAATTGAGAGCGCTCGTCCTGACAAGTTGTCACTATACCAGTAGGTAAATGGGTAATGCGGACTGCAGTAGTCACTTTATTCACATTTTGTCCACCAGCTCCACGGCTGCGAAAAAAATCCACTTTGAGGTCATCGGGGTTAATAGATACCTCTATCTCTTCAGCTTCAGGAAGAACAGCCACGGTGGCTGTTGAGGTATGAATTCGTCCTGAAGCTTCGGTGATAGGCACTCGCTGCACTCGGTGTACACCACGCTCATATTTCAGTCGGCTGAAGGCACCTTTGCCTTTAACCTCAAAAACGATTTCCCTGAAGCCGCCAATGTCAGTCTGGTTGCAATCGATGATTTCTACTTGCCAACGCTTATTTTGAGCATACCGACTATACATGCGGAAAAGCTCAGCAGCGAAGAGGGTTGCTTCTTCACCACCAGCACCAGCCCTAATCTCTATAATAGCATCTTTAGCTTCGTTAGAGTCTTTGGGTAATAAGGATAGCCTTAACTCTTGGAGAATACTATCTTGGCGTTGTTTTAAATCATTCATTTCTTCTTTGGCTAGAAGTGCCATGTCTGGCTCAAGTCCGTCATCATCGAGCATAGCTTGAGTTTCCTGTATCATTTTGGAAGTTGCTTTATATTGACGATACTTGACCACGATGTCTTCGAGACTGGCCTGCTCCTGAGCTAGTGATTGCAAGCGTGCTGGATCGGTAGATAGCTCTGGTTGGGCTATCAGTTGACTCAATTCCTTATAGCGCCTTTCTATTGATTCTAATCTATCAAGCATCGCTTTATCCTTCGAATTATATCACAGCTTCAAAAAGGTGCTCAAATCTGAGGCGGTGAAGCGAAGAATCTGTTGAGTATTTGTGGTTTAACCTTTGGTTAATTTTGAAATCGCCTTGGTATATGCCTTGACAATATCATAACGACGCAGCATGCCAACAAGTCGAGAGGAGTCTTTTCTGTCGACCACGGGTATTCGTCCTACTTCGCTGCTTCCCAATCTGTGAACTACATCATGTAATGATTCATCAGGGTAAGCTGTGATTAGATTTGTAGTAGCTATATCAGCTACAGTAAGCTGTTGGCTGCTACTGCTCATGTTGGCTTCTACATCAGCCAAAGTAACCATACCTTTAAGATTACCTCTCATATCAACTACGGGGAAGCCGTGGTGCTTGCTTTCACTAAACTTGTTTATTACTTGGGCAAGGGTCATCTTGGGAGAAATTGTAGGGAAATCACGCGTCATGACCTCCTCAACGCTCACCCTCTCTAGTAAATCTACTTCCTCCTGTGGGTGGAAGGGAATCCCCCGGCGTTTTAGCTTTAGAGTATATATGCCTTCTGAGCTAAGCCTATGAGCTATCAAGGTGCTGACAACCACTGCTAACATTAACGGTAGTATGATGGCGTAATCCCTGGTCATCTCAAATAGGATAATGATGGCTGTAATTGGTGCTCGGGCAGCAGCTGAGAAAACTGCTGCCGTACCAACTAAGGCATAGGCTCCTGAAGGAGCAACAACGCCAGGCAGGAGGCGGTTAGCTATATCGCCGAAAATCCCTCCAAACATTGCTCCCATAAAAAGGCTTGGGGCGAAAATACCTCCGCTACCGCCGCTCCCCAGTGTAAAGGAAGTCGCTAGTATTTTTAGTAGCAATAATGCTACTAGGGTAATCAGTCCAATTTTTCCTAGCAGGACTTGTTCTACTCCATCATAGCCAACGCCGAAAAGGTAAGGATTGTAGAATCCGATCAAGCCGATAGCAATACCACCTAACGCTGGCTTCAGATACCCAGGTATTCTTATGGCATCAAAAATATCCTCAGTCTTATATAGCGAGCGTATGAAAACTACAGCAATCAATGCACAAGCAGCGCCAAGTATGAAATAGAGCACGAGTTCCCAGTAGCTATTTAAGGTGTAATCAGGGACGCTAAAGGATTGGAGGTTACCGAGAAAGGCATGGGCGATGACGCTAGCTATTACTGAGCCGATAACTACAAAACCGAAATGGCGAGTGAAAATCCTGCCTAAGATTACTTCATGGGCGAAAAATACTCCGGCAATAGGTGCATTAAAAGTGGCTGAGATGCCACCGGCTGCACCACAAGCGACTAAGGTTTTTATCCACTCTTGAGACAGATGGAGGCGTTGTCCTAATGTTGAACCAATGGTTGAGCCAATTTGTACAATGGGTCCCTCTCTGCCTACTGAACCACCACTGCCGATGCATATCGATGAGGCTAGTGCCTTAACCGCAGCTACTCGACCTCGAATACGCCCGCCTTTGATGGCTACCGCTTCCATCACTTCAGGGACGCCATGCCCCTTGGTTTCTTTGGCACCAGTGAAATGGATCAGAAGCCCTACGATAATCCCGCCAAGTATAGGCACTAAAATAACATAATGCTGTCCTAAGAAGCTTAAGACATGGGCGCCGCTGCCAAAGAAAAGCTCGTGAAAGAAGTTAATTAGCCACCTGAAGGCAACAGCACCTAGCCCGGCAGCAACTCCGATTGTGATAGCTAGGGTGGTACCAAAAGCAAACTCTGAGCCACGGAAACGTTGAATAAGAGAATTTAGCCAGTGGGCTTTAGGTATACTCATCAGTAATTATGATGAAGCTATCTATGGGCTGAGGAAATCTTTTTGCGGGCTTTTTTGCCTCGTTTATTTTAGCAGGAGACATTAAAGAAGGCAACGATATGTAACTGACCGTATCACATCATGACTGTCTATGAGGGCTGCTTCTCACGGGTTTGGCCTATTTACCCGCCAAGTCAGTATTCCGAATATTAGCACAGCTATGAATAGCACCGGAATAATTG
>Ga0209636_10002629_pt1 | contig 18332 bp, 16 predicted proteins | sample DeeMarSWOR152_54_FD_187464 | JGI IMG/M metagenome (GOLD analysis project Ga0209636, IMG submission 187464) | Marine sediment microbial communities from White Oak River estuary, North Carolina - WOR-1-52-54 (SPAdes) (version 2) | ecosystem: Environmental > Aquatic > Marine > Intertidal zone >... | reverse complement strand
AGAAGCTATGAAAGCTTTTATCTTAGAAGCAGTGGATGAAATCTCAGAATTGTTTAAGACTCTTCAACATCCGAAGAGGCTTGAGATATTGACTTTCATGTTAAAAGAAGAAAAAGAATTTGGAACTCTCATGGAACAAACAGGATTACCAAAGAGTGCTTTAGGAAACCATCTTACTGGTCTTCTCGAAAAAAATCTAATTGAGAAATTAGACCGTGGAATTTACCGAATAACCTTAGATGGAAGAGAATTCTTATCAAATATATCGATATATTATCTGAATGCTAAGATTAGAGAACAAGATCGGTTGGAACGTCAACAAAAAAGATACCAAGACATGATATCCCGATATACACGATATCGGTTTGATGATGCTGAAATCTTGGAATCAGAATCAAGAAAACGGAGAAAAATTGAAATGGAAGTCGAAATTAAATCACGGCCAGCATTTATAGTAATGGGAATGCAAAACCGAGGAAAAAATGCCAAAGAATTCATTCCTGAACTCTGGAAAAGGTTCATAAAACGATATGATGAGATTAAAGAAAAGATAAAGTCAAGTACAGCATATGGTATAAGTTATAATAAGAATAAAACGACTAAAGAATTCAGTTTTCTAGCAGGTTATGAAATCGACCCAGGGGTTGAAGTACCTGAAGGTTTCATTACCTTCACAATCCCTGAATTAACTTATGCAGTAGTTAAATGTACATTGCCTACTCTTTTTAAAGCCTGGAATTTTGCTAGCGAATGGATTGCAGAAAACGGATATAAAGATCTTAGCTGCGATTTTGGGGAATATGAAGTTTATCCCGAGGATTATGAGAATGAAGAGCGTGATCCAATGTATATATATGTACCAATTATAAAAACTTAAGATGTTCTTTGTAATAGTATGTACTACTACAAATTATCTATTTTTCTTTTTTTCACCAATCTTTCTTATTTAGAGGTGTGATCCTAGCAAGAAGGAGAAGTTAAGAATAAGTACAATTGAGGGAAATTCCACCCGAAAATCAGTATTATCTGATCTTAGTTATCAAAAGGTGGGAGATAGAGAGTGTTATTTCCGAATACGTTCTAAAAATCTATCTATTCCAGATATTAAGTAACCTGAGGATTACGAAATTAGAAGTGTTGAGGAGAAATCTGATTATGACCAACTAGCTCCGTTAATCCAATTAATTTTTGGTCATGGTAACTAGTTTACCTCGGAAATCTTAGAGCGACTATTTCGATGTTCTTTCTATAAGCAAGACCTTGATCTGGTTGCTGTTGCTCCAGATGGGACGTTTGTTTCTTCCTGTACTTTTAGAATGGATCCTTTCAGTAAAATCACCCAACTCGAACCAATAGCAACTCATCCGAACTTTAGAAAATTAGGTTTGGCAAAATTACTAATTTATGAGGGCCTTAGACGTGCCATAAGTATGATCCTGCCTTTTTCTATATTGGTGGGGCTTCAAACACTCCAGCTGCTAACAAGTTATACGATTCAGTTTGTTTTACTGAGAAATTGGCCAAAGAAACTTGGTCCAAAGAAATTTAAGGTTATTTTAAAGGTATCATCTTTCAGAATTTTACAAATTGTAGCCGTAAAAGCTTCAGACATACCTTTGTAATAGTTTGACTATTATAAAGTATTTAATTCTCTTTCTCCAGTGTTTCACATTTAGAATTGTAAATATGGCACAAATTATGTTCTTAATGTGTAAAGAAGTTCAATAATCTAGTGGTGGTCCATCTCGTATTCCTTGTGGGGTGATATGAAATACAGCTTCTCTTTCCGCTAATTCCGGTGAGTCAAAGATTCTAGCTATCCGTATTGTTCCTCGTGACTTCCGTAGTAATATTCTATGTGTTGGCCTATGTCCCCACGCGAATCCTAATGCTGGTTCTAAGCTACTTGTTCCCGAGAAAATGCTATCTGGATTGGCTAGTATCTGATTAGTTGTCATTATTGCTAGTTCATAGGATTCAGCTAACCGTTGTAGTGTTTCTGCATGAGCCATCAGCATTTGTTGCCTTCTAGGCAAATTATCCTTCCCTGGAAATTCAGCTCGGAAATGTGATGCCATTGAATCGATAACTATCAATCGAACGTCGTTTGCTTCGATTAATTTGTCTGTTTTTTCAACAATTTGTATCTGATGGTCTGCATTATAGGCTCTACTTACAAAAATATTTTTTAAAAACCTCTTGGGATCATCTGTAAATGAGTAACTCATCTCTGCAACACGAGCTGGTGCAAAGGTGTTCTCTGTATCAATGAATAGTGCTTTTCCGTTTATGCCCCCTTCATCTAGTGGTCGTTGTACATTAATACAAAGTTGGAATGCTAATTGTGTTTTTCCAGTAGAGAAGGCACCACTAAATTCCGTTATTGCGCCGACAGCTATACCTCCCCCAAGAATTTCATCTAGTTGTTGGGAGGAGGTTGTGATGCGTGGTTTTGCCATTTTTTCCTCTAACAACTCTGCTGCAGTGATTGGTTCAGTCATCCCGATTATTTTTCGTGCTTGATTAACTGCCCTCTCTGCAGAAGACCGATTTATCTCACAACGACGTATCACCTCTTCAGGTGGTGTTGTAGCTAATGCCATGAGGGTCGGAAATTGTTCTTGGATTCGGCTTTTAGTTTCCTTGGCAATTTTTAAGGAAGAGTAGTCATCTTTCTTTGCCATGATTATCCCATTCAGTGGCATCCCATTTTTCGTGCTGTATTCCTAATGTTTGATGCAGAGGTTTGATGGAACTCACTTTTTAACATTTATTATGTTTTCGAGAAACCAAATTTTTCATTGGTGAATCTTTGTAAGAATATAATCTACTATACTTTTTGCCACATTTATTTTTGGATGAGCTTGCTCGAAAGCTTTCCAACCTGGGCAAGCATTTACCTCGAGCAAGAATAGTTCCTGATTTGTAGGAAATAAATCAATTCCCGCTACTTCGATACCTATGCGCTCAACAATGCGTAATACTAGTTCTTGCTCTTCTATATTTAGGTTATATGGTTCACACATCGCCCCTTGAGCATAATTTGTCCGCCATTCACCTTTTGGTGCGATTCGGCGCATTGCCCCCAGTATCGTGGTTCCTACTATTAATACTCTGATATCCTCTATTGGATTAATGTTTTTATGAGAAATACCCCCTAGATACTCTTGCACCAAGATAGGTGTGTCATAGCGCAAGAACAATGCTTCAATTATCTCTTGAGCTACTCGTCTGCTAGGAGCGAGGATTGTTCCCACTCCTTGTGTAGCGTTTGGAATCTTAATTACTACTGGAAATTTAAAATTTGCCATTAATTTATCAAACATAAAAGAATTACTAATTAGTATAGTCTTTGGTAGTTGTATTCCTGGGAGTCTACAAAGTGCTTGATAACATCGAAACTTATCACGTGCTAAGTACAAAGCGTGTGAAGAGATCGTGGTAGGAATTCCCATTAATTCGAATTGTTGCAGGCATAGTAACCCAATCTCGGTCTGTGACCGACCTATTCTGGGGATAATACCATCGAGGGCCTTTAATGATTGGTTTGCAAATAATGCATCTACAAGTGAATTGTTAACCAGGGGTGACACAAAACGAGTCGATATAAAGATACCATGAGTGCTGTTTCGTTGTTCTATTTCATCTAATAGCTGAATTGTCGGAAAAAACTCGCGATTCTTGCTTAAAACACCCAAGTTCATTATAATCTCTCGTTTTTGACCATTATGAGCTCGACTTATTTTCTAGCTTTTGTTTTAATAAAAAAGTTTGCATAATCCTAATGATGTACAGCCTCACTCCTTGAAATTGGGCTTTTACAATGATGTCCTCACTAACTTAAAATGATTATAGCCCCGCTCAGATTCGAACTGAGGTCAGAGAATTTCACTACATGTTCTCATGTTACTTAAAACATGTTCCAGAGTCCTCTATGATGGACCACTACACTACGGGGCTAGTATTAGCGAGTAGGGCTTGAGAATGTAAGAATGTTGTCAATCAGTTCGACGTGCGTTATCAACATTCGTCTGCAACAATAGCGGGTCAATCCGAATGAATCAAGTAACTCATTTGGGGCTTTTCCTTCTTTTAATCCTTCAATATAATCGTCGTACAAATGAGCTAAGACTTTTCCACAGGTATAACAACGTATGGGAATCATCATTTGACTTGATCACCTCGTTTAATATCCCATATCACTAGCTGGTGTTGGTCTACGCCCTCGTGGGGCCCTGAAATGTTCCACTCGTAGTTGAGCATCCCGTTCAGGGGTCAGTTCGCCTTTTTCTTTCAAAAACTCTTTTGTAAGCAGCCAAAAAATCATTGCAAGAGAATTACGGCCCTTATTATTACAAGGAATTGCCAGGTCAACATATCTAGTCACATTATCAGTATCGACTAATGAAATAACTGGAATTCCTACTCGTGCTGCTTCTTTCAGTGCTTGACGATCAAAATGAGGGTCAGTAATAACAACAGAGGTCGGTTCAAGATAATGGTATCGGCCTTTAATGTTGGGATTAGTAAAAATACCAGGGATAAAACGACCAGTGATTGGAGTCGCTCCTGTGACTTTACAAAACATTTCAACAGGAAAAATCCCGTATGCTCGGACACTACAAACCACAACTTGCGCTATATTCTGTCGAGAGAGGAATTGGGCAGCGACACGAATCCGTTCATCCGTTTTATGAACATCTAGGACATAGAGGCCATCACTTCGGGTCCGATAAATGGCCCATTCCATACTCTTCATTCCAGAAGAGGTTCCAATGTGGACGCCAGCCTTTAAATAATCTTCTAGGGGGGCAAGTAGCTCCCCTTCTGTTTCAGAAATTGACATTTGATGTGAATTCCTCTGGATGTTCATCTTTTCTTACTTTAAGAGCCAATGAAGGTTCTTAATACAAAGGTTAAGAAGTTTTGGAGTTTTTAACACCTTCATTTGAAAAAAAATAAGCGTTTAAGCATAATGAAATTCAATTGTCTTCCGTTCCGAATCTGCCCATGAAGCTCGCTTCGATTCTACCATTATTTTCATGAGCATTCGAATATCAGCTGGAGGTAATGTGGACCATGACTGTTTCATCTTGACAATATCAAAAGCTGTGACCATATCATAACCATGTTGAAATGCGTAATGAAACAACTCATCAGCATGCGACTTCAAGGTCTTCCAGTACACACGTAAGCGTGTTTTTTCATCATCCCACCAGCTGGCTCGTTCAATTTCTATAAGATATTCAGAAATCAATACAAGTTGAGGGAGTGTTAATTTTTTCTTTATAAGAGGATTTTGAAAAGGGTAGACAAGTGCCACTTCTTGGAGATCAAGGATATGGAAATTTAGCACTCGTGCAAAATCCAGCATAAATTCTCCCCATGTAGTTAACCATTGTTGTTTTAATTGTAGATCTTCGGGCACCATCCAACGCCAAGGTTTTCCCACCCACGCAGGAAGAACTGGTTTCACGCGTGGGTCAACGGTTCCTGGTTGAAGTTTTGGTACTGCTACTGGTTCGGTTGTAGTAGAGATAGGAGGAATTTGTACTGCTGAGGTGGATTTACTTTGAACAGATGAAAGTATAGGGGATGAACGGGAAACCTCAGCACTAATTTGCTCTAAATCTGGGGATTTTGAAGTTGAGGGTTCTTTTGTAACCTCATCTAAGACTGTTCCAAGTACATCAACGGGTTCTGTTTTTTTCTTTTCCTTATCTCTTTTTCGTTGCATCTCAGACATGAAAGCTCAACTTACCATTTAAGAGCAGTCTACTTAGACTTACTATCCCCCAAACTGATCTTTCCACTCTTCATAACGTGCTAGTTCTTTAGGTGATACTGAGGGTTTGATATTTTCCATAGAAACAACAAAGTCGTTAAAGTTAGGGGCTCGAGGCTGAATACTTGCATCTTTCAATGCCCCATCAGCATCGAGTTCCCGAATGGGGTGCATTAAGGCCTCACGACATAGGAGGGCAATATCTGCAGCGCTGTATCCTGCAGTATATTTTGCTAGTTCTTCAAAACTGACATCTGAATCTAATTTTACACCACGGGTATGAATCTGAAACATTATTCCGCGAGCTTCAGTTGTTGGTAACGTAACATAGACCCGTCGCTCAAATCGTCGACGCATGGCTGCATCAATATCCCAGGGTGTGTTTGTAGCCCCCACGGTGACCAGTAGTTCTTCTCCAGTCTCAAATCCCTCAACTGCCTGTAGTAGCTGTGTTTTGATACGGCGCATTGCTTCTCCCTCAGAACTTCCACCTCTTGCTCCTGCGAGGGCATCTATCTCGTCAAAGAATATTATAGAAGGAGCTTCTTCAACAGCACGATCATATAATTCCTTAACTAATTTTTCTGATTCTCCTAACCACTTACTAATTAAATTAGCTGCACTTACAGAAAAAAAGGTTGAGTCTACTTCAGATGCGACTGCCTTACAGAGATATGTCTTTCCACACCCAGGCGGGCCAAACATCAAGATTCCTTTCCATGGTTTGCGAGCGCCTTTGAATAAATCTGGTCGAGACATAGGAAGAATGACAGCTTCACGTAGGGCTCGTTTTGCACCTTCCATACCAGCAACATCTTCCCACTTGACATTGGGCTTTTCTCTAACAATCACGCTAGAGATGGCCCCTGAAATCTCATCATCTTCAGTTGAAGGCGCTGCAGTGGAACCTGTCTTAGATTCAGACGATCCCACAATCCCGCGAATTTCCTTTACACGTAAAATATATTCCATGGCTTTTTGATAATATAAATTTTTCATACTTGGATCGTCAGTAAAATTGATTAGTTTCTGCAGTTGTTCAGCAGCATTCACATAATATCGTACCGCTTGTGATGTTTGTCCACTCTGATCGAGTCTGTACGCTGTGGCTGCATTCTTTTTAGCAGCTTCAAACAATGGAGAGCTCATAATTTAATCACCAGAAAATACCTAATTAAGAGAAAGAAAATCTGAGGTGGATTCTTATCTATCCTTTCTTGATTTTCTCCAATTCTTTTTGAAGTTCTTGACTACGAATGTCCGGTGATGGAAGTCCAAAGTCAGCTGCAGCTGCTTTTGAAGCACTCAATTCCCCAATTATCTTGTCCACCATTTCGTCCTCCTCAACATCTGAAGTCATCATCTCGAAACCTTCATCCATAGCTTCTGTAGCCATGTCAACTCTTTCAGTTTCAATCTCCATTTGCTGAAGGACACTTTCAAGCTGAGGAATCTTTAGCTGTCTATTCATTGTGTGGAGGGTTTTTACTAGCCCTTTGAGATCCTGACCTATGGCTTGGGTTGCAGCAGCCTGCTCTAATTTGAATTTGATCCCTTTTACTCGGCTTGCCATTTGTTGACATCCACGAGCCATGGTTCGATTTTTCGCTACATCTTTCGCTAATAATCGTGCTGTTGTCATATCGCCATCTTCGATTGATCTTTCAACTTCCTTAAGCATTCGTTTCTCTTCTTTAATGAGCTTGTTTCGCTGACGATTCATCCGTTTTTCGACCATACGTAGTCGTACAATCCATTTTCGTGTGGATCTAGCATCGCTACGACCTCCACCTTTCAACCAATTTCCGAATTTATCAAAGACCATTCTTAGGACCTCAAACCTTCTTCAATTTGTCGTCGCATTTCATCTAGTTTCTTTTTCTCAGCTTCACGTTTAGTAGTGGAGGATGTTTCCGTCACAGGAGTGACAGGGGTCGATGTTTCAACACTTGGCTCTGGAAGCGAACCAGAAGCTAATTCAGCTTCCAATTCAGCCATTTGCTGAGAGATGCGATCATCTGCTTCAACATCCATTCCAATTTCAGTGATTGAAGTGTCCGTTAATGCTTCTTCCATACCTGAAACCATTTCAATAGAGTCTTCCAAGGCCATCATTACTTCTTCTGTTCTCTCAGGGGAAGCTGCATCAATATTGGCATCAATAGCTGTTTGAGCAGAAGCTAGAGTTTCAGTTAAAGCAACATTGTCTGCTGATACGTCTAGAGTATCAATTGTTCTCTGAAGGTTGGCAATTTTGTTGTGTGTGTTTGAAACTTGGGTTAAGTAAAGTTCACGGCGTTTCAATGCCTGTTGAGCGCCTAACTTATTTCCTGATTTTAATAAAGTTCGAGCAAGCTCATACTGTTCATCTGCTTGTCTTGAATAGTTCCTGATTTTAACTTCCATTTGATTGATGGTACGTTTCAGTTTTGCTTTAGTTTCAGTTGAGCTATTAGGTTTTTTTCCGGTTAAAAAACCTTTAAATCTTTTCAAGGGTTAATTCATCTCACTAAATTATTAATGTATAAATATTAATCTTCTTAGTTAAAAGTCTTCAGGTGTACTTTGAGTTTTCAGTACTTAAGACTTTCCCTACTTTACCCCTTATAGCCTTCTAATGACTGGAAAAACCTGTATTGATATTAGTTTAGATCTAGAATATTTCGAGGTTAAGTTTAAAGAAAGTATATGATTAATTTGGGCAGATTTTTAGATCCCTGGAAAGGATATAATTACTCCGTCCAAAGTTTCGGTTTTAATTGCGATTTTTTGTTGGATTAATTGTGTTAACCCCTGGTTTACACGATCTAGCGTCCATGATGTCTCTCTAACTAATTCAGTTAAACCAATTTGTCCCTGAAATCGAGCTGCTAATTCTAAGATGACTTGGTGATCTGTGGTTAGCTTAGGGTCAATAAACACTACAACTTTCATCCCAGATAATTGACGGATTTCATGAATCATTCCATTCTCTTTTAATAAATTAAGAGCTTTTGTGATATCACCAATTGAGGTAGTAATTCCTTGACTTTCGTCGCTTAACCTTAAGGCTAATTCTGAGATACTGAGAAGCCCACCAGTTTGACTTCGCATTTGTTTTCCTAGCTCTATGATTCTTAGTGCCAAGAAATTATGATATTCATCCTTTCCTTTTAATCGTTGCATCAAACCTGGTTGTTTCCCCACCTCATAGATCCCTATGGCACGGGGAAGTCCCAATTCCTCTCGTAGTGCCATTAAGCGTCGAGATAGTTCAGGATTCTTCTTTAGATCTGCTTGATGCCTTTTCTCTAACCTTTGTAAATCCTCATGAAGATCCTGGACTTTTCGGGTCATTTCTTCTAAGGATTTCAGCGCTAATTCCGTACCTTTATGCTTCATCTCAGCTTCTTGAGCAAGTTTCTCTTCGATTCTCCGTAATCCCATAATGGTTGCTTTCCTATCTTTCCTACTATAATTTCAAGTTGGACTTACATGATTTCATTTATATTTCTTTATAATCCGACACTCAAAATTTGTGTATAGGATAGTACTGTTCAAAAATGTTCGAATCTGGTTGTTGAAACAGTCAAAACGACTTATAGAAGCACTTTTAAGGGCAAGTAGTTACAGTTCACAATTTTCTTAAAATTTTGATTACCATAATATGTTAAGACTTTGTAAGCTTATAAACGAAAAGCTGAAATTCTTACCTACTGGGATAGTACGAGGTGCTCGAGATGCCTTCCGGAATATCAAGCTTTTATTGTTCATTTTGTGGCACCATGATTCGAGAGTTAGATTCCCAGAAGTGTTTTGATTGCGGTGCAGCATTCTGTTCTCAGTGTGCCTCTCAACTACAGACTAATGGTGCCCAGTTTAAATGTCCATGCGGTTCACCAAATATTGAAATGGGTTCTCCTACACAGAATTTGAAAACTGAAACCTTGGAACATATTTTTGAGTTGAAACGCTCACTTAAACAAGTAGGTTATCGCTCAGTCATCGTACTTAAACGCACTGGGCATCTTGAATCCAGATTACGATCTTTTAGAAAACAGTTTCTTATCCCAGGAAATCAGATCGATAAAATCTTCCTCGACACCAAAAAAATTGAAAATTTTACCTTATCTGAATTTCAAGAATATGCTTCGAAATTAAATCGACTCTATCGCAGTTTAATGGGTTTAGACTCCTCTTTTACTGATTATCGTAATCTTTCGCTTCAACTTAGTCTTTTCCAGAAACAAATTACCAGTTTCGATCAAACAGTCCATGATAAACTTCAACCAATCCACGATCTAATTGAGTATATAGAAAATCAGTGTGATCAGTTTGAGGAGATGGCACGACATCTTGGACGATGCTTTGATGTCTTTGTTTTTGTACCTGGAGAATTGGCTATAGGTTTTTTCCCAAATATTGGATTACAGAACAGTGGTATCAGAAAGAGTTCTATTGATTTGGTAATCACAACTGATAGAATTGTTATGCTCAGTAAAAAAAGACACAAGATATTAGGTCAGAAAATTATAATAAATGATGAATTTCCACCAGAAGATCTGATTGATGTCCAAAAAACAAACACAGGGCTTCTGAAACGGGATAAACTTCAAATAACAACCATCAAACATGACTATGAACTGCGAGCGGATTTTCAGACCCTAATGCGAATATTTGATGCACTTCAACTAAGTTATTACGGACGTCCCAGTGATATATATGTCCATGAACCGTTTCGAGATTGGTCTTCCGAAATTTACCAAGAAAAAATACTTTCAGCGCTTAATTTTAGTTCAAATATGATCGGAAACACGAGGGGAACGGCTGAAACAACTTCCGACCAAGAAAGAGAACCAGATTTTGTCACAGGGGTTCTTGAAGATCGACTTCGTGACCTTCGCTTACGTAAGCTGGCTAATGAAAAGGCTTTACAGGAACTCAAGGAAGGAAGAAAAAAGGTCTCCAGTCGAGATTATTTCGAGTTGATCAAACAATTCGAATTGGAGCTCGCTAAAATAAATGATGCAATTACAGAATTGCTGGTTCGAACTGGGAAAACCAATCTTTTGAATTGATTCTAATTTTAGAATTGATAAATTTAAATCAGATATTTCAGAGATTATTCAATTCTCGGCGGAAATCTGAAAGCCATCTTGTAGCCTGCAACTCTAACTTTCGCAATTCGTCTTGTTTTAAGAGTTGGCCGGGTTTTTGCCTATCCATCCACTTTATCCACTGATCAATATCTTGTGTTACCCAATGATCAGTTCCATATACATGAGATTTAGTTAGAATTGCGTAAAGCTCATCTAGATAAGGTAGAATTCGATCTACAGTTGCTATGGCCTCTAAACGAAGAAGATCAAGTAATTCAATGGCATTAGCTACAAATTCGGCCGCAACACTGGGAAGTTTCTTAATTTGGCTATAATCAATGCGATTTCGAGGTGAGTCATCTGTACCTTCTGTCATATGAAGTTTCTCAAGACCATATGGAAATAATTTTTCAATCTGTTCCGTATGAATGAAGTCATCCAAATCAAAATTATAGCTTTCTAGCTTTCCTCGAATCGCAACAATTGATGTTAAAAGATTCTTGTGTTGTTTATGAAAGATATTCGGATCTAATTCACCTCGCTCATAAGTCCGAGATAATAAGTCAAGAGTCCCAATATTTGCATATAAATGTCCTTCTAATTCCCAACGTTTCGCTAAATTTGGAGGAAAAGTCATGAAATTCATCCTATCCCAAATAATTTAATTGTTTTCGAATTGTATATAGTTCTTTTGTATATTTTTTGTATAAACGTGAATATTCGAAAATTGAAATCTCCCCAGCTGAATAGCGATCTTCAAGTGATGCTAATAACTCTGAGAGGGCAATACGTTCTGATTCGAGGTTATCCTGAGCTGAGAGACTTGAACGTTGATCTCTCTGTGATGTTTGTACTTGAACCATCTGTTGTGCACGTAATCGGGCTAATTCTTCATCTTTTTCCTGTAATTTATGTGTTAAAGAAGATACCTCTGTTCTTAAGGCCGTAGTTTCTGCGGAGGTTGTTTGACGTTCGATCACTGGGGGCGTTTCGGTTAATCGGGCAACTGTTTCGCGAACTGACTTAGCAGCCTCACCTCGTGGAGTTGGAGGCACCCTAGACATGAGGTTCTTTAATGCTATAATCACTTGGTAAAGATGAAACTCTGCACGCCAGTTATCTAAGATTCGTAATTGAACAAAGCTATCTTCATCGATATTTGGGTGATCCATGTAACCAACTGCTGTAACCACGGGAGGGACATTGGGGAAATATTCTGGTAAAAAGATCTCGAAAGAAAACATGTTTCGGCCTCGACTGGTTGTGTAGGTCAAAGTTCCTTGCCATCGTGCTAAGGATTCTCCTACAGGATTGAACCCTGAGGCTGCAGAATTAGAAAAAACCAGTTGTGCCTCTCGTGCTAAAATAAAATCTCTATCCATTTTTATTTCTGGCTCCTTTCTTTGAATTATTGGCTTAAACATTCATGTAAATATTTTTAATCCAGATAGGTGGTTCCTTCGGTTTATGTACACCTGTATGAAACCTCTTAAAAAAGCCTCACAATAAGGAACCTTAAAAAGATGCTCACTTGTCCTATATCGCTTTTTCTCTCACATCATCGGAATAGAAAGTGCATTATTCCCTTTTTCAGTCCCAATCATCTCTCTAAATCTAAGAGTCGCTGATTTAATTCTTAAAATCTTATGACCGTTCTTTAAAATTCCAAAACCTTATTATATGGTATCCTTGAAACGTTTCTCCCGAAATTCAAGTTTCAATTCAAATAATATTACTATTTTTTTCCTCCAGAGATTTTTACAGAAGATAAGAAGTCTACTATCGACTCACCTAACAGCTCAAATGCTTGTTCTATATTTTGGCCCGTTTTTGCACTTGTTGGTAGAAAGTAAATCTTGAAACCACGGTATTTCTCTGAAATTTGAGACAAGCGAGAGACAAAAGCTTGTACTTTCTCTTCGGATACACAAGGCAGCCCAGCTGAGCATAAATCTATTTTATTAGCCAAAACAATTAAGGGAACAGGTCCACGCCCATTATTTCGCCATAACTCATTCATCCATTTCACGATGTTCTGAAAACTCTCAGGACGAGTAAAATCAAATACGACCAACGCTCCCACAGCAGACATGTAATAGATCTTTCTCACATTAGTAAAGCGGGGTTGTCCCGCCAGATCCCAAATCAAGTATTTTATCTGTTTTCCTCCAGTATATATTATATCAGATGCCTTAGCAGCTAGATCTGCCCCTATAGTCATTTGATAGTCAACCTTAAATCCTTCTCCAAGATAGCGTCTTCGAATAGAAGTCTTCCCTACTGCACCATCACCAATTAGGATTACCTTCAAAGTGTGATGTTCCTGAACGAGTGTAGCTTTAGTTGAGTCGATGGCACGATCAAGATCACCACGCAAATCTAGACTGGTTTGAGGGGTTTTATTCGGATGTTGACTTATAATTTGTCCGATTTGAATTGCTAACATATAGATTTTATCTCGGGGGATATTTTTAGAAGTAACAATGGAAATGATTATCTGTTCAACTATGAAGAAATGAATGGTTTGGGATTCAAGAGTAAGAACTTCAAGTAATTCTCCGAGCTTGTATCGCACATAATTTTTTATTGTACTTAAAATGAAACCTAAAGATTCTTGAAAATTAATTTTTTGTGATAGAGGATAATCAAACAATGGCTGGCCACTTTTTACAAAACAGGAAATCAAGTAAATGTCTTCAGTTTTTTCCGCTCTTCTTTCTAAGCCAAATTGTCTAAAATCTTCGATGTAATCCTTCTCAGTTCTTTCAGCTTGAGAATAAGCTTCTTCCAAGATCGTTAAATAATCACTGCGCCCTGACAATGCTTTTTCAAGGTCTACCTGAACCTTATGGTAAAATTCTTCCATTTCATCAGATCTGGACTCGTCTAGAACCTTTTCTTCAAGAGATTTTTTTTCCTTCAGTTTTTTAAACCTCTAATAATTTCTTAACAGATATTCAACTTGTTAATTCTTGACTAATAAAGGTATGGCCCTTCACCCTCTAAAAGCCTTTATCTTTTAGTCTCTTATTGTGATGTCATGATTCAACTAATCTTGAAAAAGAAAATAAAACTTTAATAAGAAAGCTGAATTTTATGTCCTCTCTCTGAACTTGACACTCTTGGAAGGAAAAAAGATGGGTGAATTGTTGGGTCCTTTAGATGACCAAATAGTAATTTTCTTGCAAACATTCAGTACATCATTACTTGATCTCTTTTTTGGGTTTATCACTTTTTTTGGTGATAAACTCTTCATCATTGGAATTATTATTGTAATTTTCTTCTGTATTGATAAAAAACTTGCTATTCACGTTGCATTTTTATCAATTTTCACAGCTTTCATCACTTTTATGGCAAAAGGCTTTTTTGGTCTTGAACGACCATATCTTGAATATGAAAGGCTGAATAAAACTGAAATAAAAGGGATCAAAGATATTCTAGGACAACTTCCAACAGATTATACATTTCCAAGTGGACATTCATCCAATGCAGGGTCGTTTTGGCCGTTTTTAGCAACTCAATGGCACCGTCCCAGTTTTTGGATAATAGCAGTTTTTATGATAGTTATGGTTCCCCTTTCCCGTTGCTATTTAGGTGTACATTGGCCAACGGATGTAATTATTGGTGTCTTACTTGGAATATTGATCACATTACTCTTTATTTATATGTTACCTAAAATGGAAGAATTTGCTGCCAAATCTTCTCCTTCTATTCTAGTACTAATTGCAATAATAGCTCCCATAATAGCAGTAGTAATATCGTATATCTCTACTGTTTTAATGGGTAATGATTTTGAACTTGCTGAAACCAGTTCATATGCAGGTTTGTTTCTAGGTTTATCAGTTGGTTATATGCTTGAAAATCGCTATGTCAATCTAAAAGTAAAAGAAGTCAGATCAAATAAGAAAATACTTATTTATCGTGCTGTTATAGGCCTCATTATAATTTTTATCATTCATTTCGGTTTGAGTACTATTACTGAGATGATTTTCAAAGAATTTCCTCTTTATCAAATTGCACGATTTTGTCGATATGCGATTCTGGCGTTTTTTGGTATTTTTTGTGTTCCGTGGTTATTTAAAATCATTGAACAAAAACTCTCATTAAATTAAGAATCCTCTTCTTCAGTAGAGGGGTATAACACTAAAATATAATTCAAGAATAACTAGCAGTTGTGATCCTTAATAATAAAATTTTCTAATTGATTGAATGACTTCAAAAGGGTTTTAGAATTTATTTAAGTATCTAAAAGAAATAAGAATCCAAAAGAAAATAGTTAAGAATAACTGTGTGATAAGTAATTTAAGCGTATAGAAACAATAAGATATTGCTCTTCCGTGAGAGGAAACGAATGTCTGAGTCTGAATCCCTCGTTTGTCCCAATTGTAGCGAAAGAAGTCCAGCAGGTTATATTCTCTGCCCTTATTGCGGCTTTGATTTAACAAAAATTGTACGAGCAAGAGAACGAGTTCGCGTTACATTTAGAGAAAAACTTTTGCGAATTTGGCGTAGTTTTTTTGATCCTAGAGAAAGTAAACGTCTTTTTAATGAGATTGGAGTCAATCCAGATCGTCTTGGTGCCTTAATTGTACTATATTTTGTTTCAGTAGCTTATGGGTTTCGTCTTAGTGCATTTTTCTTTATAAGTGCGAACACCTCTTGGCATGATTGGCATTTTTTATTCTTCATAATTGCTCCTTGGATTATTGCTATAGCCTTTATCATCTTAGCGATATTTGGATGGATTATCAGTAGTCTTATTGTTTGGTTGATAGCAAAAACACTTGGAGGAAAGGCTAGTTTTCGTGATACCCAAGGAATTGTTGGCTACTCATTTGGGCCTCTCATTCCCGCATCAATAATAATAAGTCTATTAATTACTTTTTTAGGACCAAGATTAGATGTTGGAACCATTACGTCTACAACTTGGACCCATTACACACTATTTGAAATCCTTTATATCCCCTTTTTGGGCCTCACTGCTTATCATTGCGGAAATGGTATTCGTACGGCCCATTTACTTAATGAATATTATTCTTATGGCATTAGTGGCATCCTCACGCTTATCTATATCGTTCTTTTTCTATTACCAAACTTTCTTTAGTATAAGGAAAAATTTACTCAAAATATTTCGTTAATCTGTAGATTAACTCACAGATTTCAGTCGAGATTAATCATAAATTTTAGGGGAGTAGATAATGTGGGATCAACAACCCGGAAAATCGCTCCTGATTGAAAAATACTTCCTATTTTTTCTTCAGATATAGATAATCTCTGAGTTTGAAATAATAATGCCATTTCTGAACTCAGATTAAATGAATATCGTAGTTGAGCCATGAAGTCGCCTAGCTGTTGGTCAATAGGAGAACGAATAGGAATTGCTTTTAGTTGATATCGTGGTGAACAAACAATACAATCCTCCCGACGTTCTAGAGGTACTGAAGTGAACAACTCAGCCTCTGCATCCCAAAACAGATATTCTTTCAAAGGGGGTAATCTAAGAATGACCTTTAAAGCCTCTTGAGCCATAAGACCTCCTAGGACAAAAGAAACACTAGAAACATATGGAATATATTCTTCCTCGCTTTCAGTAGGTCGAGTTTCTTTTCTCACTTCTCCAAAAGGTGTACAGGCTTTTTGAAGCTCTTCTTCTGGAATTAATGACTGACATTCCAAACAGGGAGTTTCTTGAGGAATAATTACTTGGAGATTTCCAAAAAAACTATAAATTCCTCCAGAAATCAAAGGAATATTCGCCCCCACTGCAAATGAGTTAACCCATCGTCGTGCTTGAAATGTGTCTAAACCTTCAAGGATGACGGTCGAGGCTTCTAAGACATGGCGCGGAGCTTTTTCAATAGGCATGTACAACGCAATAACATTAACATCTGGATTAATTTCTTGTAATACTTGTGCACAGACTTTCACTTTAGGTTTTCCTATATCTGCAGCCCGAAAAAGAAGTTGTCTATTCAGGTTACTCATTTCTATGGTGTCCAAATCAACAAGAATGAGTGTTCCTACTCCAGCCATAGCTAACGATGTAGCAGCAACACTCCCCAATGCCCCTAGACCGACTAATGTCACGGTACTTTGTTGGATTTTTTTCTGATCCCAATGTTTGATCAGAAGCTGTCGATTATACCGCTCACTCATATTACGATCCCAACCATCACCTCAGCTAAAGAATTTAAAAGTGCTTCACTGGATTTGTAAAATCAGATGCAAAGTATTGTCCTAGGGACCGTATTTTGGATTAGGCGAAGCCACCTGTAGTTCGAGTGATCATGTACAATTTATCCATATCTTCGATCCCAGCAGACTTGAGAGTCTCACTTTCATCGAGTTGTTTTCCCTGAAAGACAAGGATGACCGATCTAGCGGGTATCCTTTTTTGCTGGGCTACTCGCTCTTTGATAGCAGCAACCGAGTCTGTCCTGTCACAAGTCATTGTGATCTCCCCACCTCCAATAGCTTGAACTACATTAATCTGCATTATGAATTCCTTCGTTTCAACTACTTAATCTACTTTATAAAAGTACAGCTTTTAAAATATATTGAATGAGGAACCCAAATCTATCATCCCTTCTGTTCTTCAATATATATCTGTATCAAGGATCGTAATACTATTAGAAAACAGGTTATATCAGAAATATGTTCTTAATTAATCAATCCCTGTCTTCAGAATCAAGAAAAGTGATTCCATGATGATTGATTTCAAACCTTAAAGTTTGTGTGGTATGATTGGTCGCTCTCATCTTTCCAATTCTAAGAATACGAATCATTTCACCCCTCACTGAAAGCATGTCTAAGTGTACTATTGAATCAGCAATATATTCCTCCCCGAAAAGTGAATGCTCCATACCTCCAGATAACTCAGATATGGCAAGAGTAGTAACATTCAAAGCTGTGATGTTTGCTAAAAATCCTGTTGTAAGCTTTCTTAGAAATCCAAAATCATTTCCATAATCGTAGAATTGAAATGCGGCCAAAGGGTCTATCACAACACGTTCAATCTTTTTTTCTTCTACCACTTGACTAATATGATAGAATACTTTGTGAAGAAAAGTAGGCAGAGATGTTTCGTCATAAGGCACTCCTTCCGCCTCTATTATCATTTCAGACTCTTCTGTATATGTTAAACTATCGGGATCCCATAGTTCCCAACCCGAGGGAGTGAAATCAAGCATAACAATTTTCTCTGGTTCAGCAAAAAAGCTATGATCAAAAAAAGAGAAACTGCTCGCGTCTCTACGAATTGCCCATGGGGGCTCTTGCATAGCCACCAATAGACCATTTTCATTTCGTCGGGCGCCTTCAAGCAGAAAATGTAGGCCAAAAATAGTTTTACCTGCCCCAGCAGGACCAATTACTAGATTGGTTGTACCCTTGATAAAACCACCTGATGTTAACGCATCTAAATATGGAACACCCGAGGTTACACGAGTAATTTGTTCGAACAAGTTACC
>Ga0209636_10002628_pt1 | contig 18333 bp, 17 predicted proteins | sample DeeMarSWOR152_54_FD_187464 | JGI IMG/M metagenome (GOLD analysis project Ga0209636, IMG submission 187464) | Marine sediment microbial communities from White Oak River estuary, North Carolina - WOR-1-52-54 (SPAdes) (version 2) | ecosystem: Environmental > Aquatic > Marine > Intertidal zone >... | reverse complement strand
CTCCGTTTGCTGCTTCGGGAAATATGTCAGGGCCAGCGTAATTCGGCAAACCGGTGACAACTTTGATAGATCGACCGTAGGATTGTAGATCCTTGGAATCTCTGTAAGAACCTGCCCAGAGGAATTGAGATCCGGATACAAATATTGTGATACTATACAGACTTTTTCGGAGTTTGTCTATTTCCTCAAGGTATAGAAAATAACCGGTGACACATATTTCAGTATAGATTTGCGAAATGCCTTATCTAGAAAAGACAGAATTGGAACTATAAAATTTGCGGTTCTAGTTGGAAAATGTACTTCGCCCTGAGTATTTTGTAGTTTGAAGCAATTTCGACGATACGCGCGGGTAAATTCTCTTGGTTTATACCATCTTGTGTAAACCCCCTTTCGAAGAGAGCGTTTCTTAATATTCACGATGAGACCGAATGGGAAATATACACTAAAGAGGTTAGGAAAGTTGAAAATAAACAGTCCGTCCTGTTTTAACACACGATGTACCTCATTCATCACTACGTCGCAGCTTGGCATGTGACTGAACGTGTTTATACAGATACAGATGTCAAAAGCATCACTCTGAAAGGGCAGATTCTCTGCGTTTGCTTGGAGAAGCTTTATGTCTGACTGGTTATTTGATTTCGCTCTAATAGTTGTAAGCATACTGAAGGCCAAATCCAATGCGAAAACAGTTCCCCCTTGTCTTCCTACTTCTATTGAGAATCGCCCCGTGCCAGCACCGATCTCCAAAACCTTTTTTCCATGCCATTTAGCCTTCTGTAGAACGATCTCTTTCTGCGTCATATTTATGTACCGACCCGCCGATGTTTCCCATCTATCTTCGTCATAGGTTCTAGCATCCTTTTCGTAGAATTGACGACTCATTTGATTAATCCCTGCTCGGCAAATTAACACTCGTATATATCGGCAAAGATGGCTATTAATCTCTCTTTGGAAGATGCTCTATTGACAAACTCAGATGCTTGTATTCCCATCTCCTTAAGTCTGTTCGGAGATCGTGATGCATACAAGAGTGCTTTTGCTATGTCTTCAGCTTCGGATTTTACAATTAAGCCTGTTTTACCATTATCAATAAGTTCGGGTATGCCTCCAATACTAGTTCCGATCGGCGGAGTACCAATAGCCATTGATTCTAACATTGCTACTGGATAGTCAGTAGGACCATCTGTATCACGAAAAGGGAAAATGGAAACATCCGACACACCCATAAGTTCGTCCATATTGGGGACAATCGAATATCTTCTTATTAGATTTCCCAATGATTTGATTTCACGTTCCATCTGCTCTTCACGCGCTACTCCTTTAGACAGACTATGTTCAGTAGTTAAAACGACTTTCAGATTGGGAATTTGGCTCTTTACATCCCTCAGAGCTTCCAAAAACAAATCAACGCCCTTAGAGTATGACAGATTCCCTACAAACAAGACAATAAAATCATCTGGACAGAACTCCAATTTCTTCCTCAATTCACTCTTATTAACAGGAGGAACATAGCGATCCAAATCCACTATAGGCGGTAAGATATGATCGAGATTACTAGCAGTATTACCAGTTACTTCTATTAAGGAACTATGTATATTCTTTGTCATAGCGGTTAAGTTATTAGACAAGCGAAGTAGAATCTTTTGAAGCCAGATGGAAAAGGGCCCATACTTCGCTGTACTATTATCAATTGGACAATAAAGTGAATGAACCGCTTTGGCTTGCAGTACAACTGATAGTGTCCAGCTATGAAATATATAGTGATAGTAACCTGAATGGCCATGTACAACGTCGACTTGGTTGATGCGACGTTTGATAACGCTGCCAACCATCTTTAGCAGGATCTCTAACCCATATATGCTACTTCCCCTTGGACTAACTGTGACTATTGGTTCAAACCTAACTGTTGGGAAACGTTCTTGGAGTCCTATACAATGTCTTTTGCCTTCTATCGATGTCCCAAATATAACAGTAGAGCGGTAAATGCCGGAGATATGTCCTAGAATGTTGATCAGGCTATTTGTCGTACCCCCCACGATCGTTCCACTGTCAGATGGGATCAATGATGGGATCACATGTAGAACGTGTTTCATATTCCTGCCTTCCTGATCAGAATGTGAGCTTCAGGAATCGTAACTTGATTGGAAGTCACTGCTGCACGAGATATAGCCTGTGATATCCGCAAGCCAGAATTTTGGCACTTGATGGATACATAGATCATCAAGTTCTCTGTAATATCGATCTTCCGGTTAGAAAGGCATATTGTTGTGAAAATCACGTTTCCGCGCTGGCCAGGAATTGCCTTAAGTTGAGTCAATAGAAAAGAGGACCTCTAAGCCTACGGACACGTCGTATGGTTTCCTTTTTAATGGGATGTCGTTCATGTTTCAGCTTGACGCGCTGTTGCCAGAGACTCCACCATGCTTTAAGAACCGGCCCGAAGTCGCCACGGCAGTCGGCTAAAGTCCGTAGTGACCAGCTTAAGCCTGTGCTTAAGACATATATCCAGGGAAGATTCCTGATCGCTACTTTGATCCGGTTCTCGAGTATGATTGACCACCTTCCACTGAGCCTTTTCCTCCTTTTCTCTTTAATCTTATGGTATATTACCACCTCAGGGAAGAACAAGATTCTGAAACCAGCATCTAAGATTCTTAAGGATAAATCCAGTTCCTCGTGTGCATATGGGAAATAATCAGCATATAGACCGACTTCGTCGTATATGCGACGCGGGATCGCATGTCCTCCTCCTTGGAATCGAGAGGTCTCAAATTCTCTGTCCGATGATGTTGATTTGTCTCTTGTCGGGAACGCGGATCTCTGAAGCTCACCTGTAAAATAATCCACTATCTTGAAAGTCAACACATCAACATCCGGATCTTCCGAAAACCTCTTCACAATCTTAGCAGTAGCATTGGCGTCACCGATTACTGCGTCATCATCCATAGTGATCAGAATATCGCCTTTTGCTGCCGCAATTGACACATTTCTGCCTCCAGACACGCCTCTATTTTCTGTCAACCGGATATAATTAATATTGTGATCATCAAACTTGGCACGAATCATCTCTCGCGTTCCATCGGTAGAATTATTGTCTACTATAACTATTTCTATGGGTGTCCAATCCTGGTTCAGAACAGATGCAACAGCCTCCTGTAAATCATGTTTCCGGTTATTAGTTATAATTAGATACGAAACCAATGGTTGGCTTCCTATTTCCATTTGCACGTCCTCGCTCAGTCAATATTCGAACACGCGCTCCGCGCATTGACGACAGCCAGGGGGAAGCATTAGCTAGCCCTAGGAAAATGGTATATAAAAAGGTGGCATAAGCTACACCACCTGGTGTATAGTCCGAGAAAAGGGCAGCGACGAACAAACCTGTCATACCTGCCATGACAGTAGCTTTCTCAGGTCTACCCAATTTTGAACGTTGCAGACGTCGAAGACTAATCCAGAAGATCATCAAATACAGCAGTGCCAATGGTATCCCGCCATGGAAAGCTATGCTCAAAGGTGCACTATGGGCCGCGCTTGCAGATCCAGTGTAACTATAGACACGGCTCTCGATTATTTCTGCTCTACCAAACCCATATCCTGCTAGCGGGCGCTCCATAATGAGTTGGATCATTGCTGGCCATAGAATCTCGCGCTTTGCCAAGCCAAGTTCTAACAAAGCTGCATTCAGAGGTCTAACGTGAGCGACTGTGAATACCCCGGTGATGGTCAAGAGAGTTAAAAGCCCAATAGATGTGTATCTATGTGACGGTTTGGTTATAATTACTAGCCACACTGAGAAAGCCAAGGCGAAACCAAGATATATTCCGCGATTCCATGATACAACGACGCCAGCAGCACAAAGGAATAATGTTGGTACAACTACCAGAATATATCGCCGTTCCCAGATGAAATAAAGAGAACCTAATAGCCCGAAGAAAGCAACAGGCCCGAAGCGATTAGCATTGTAGAAAATAGAACTTGTTGCATAGATGCCCAAAGGGACGTAGGGTTGGACCTGGCGTATGTGGAAGCCAAGCACTTCCTTTGCACCGGTAAATGCCACGTAGACCGCGATTGCTGAAGAAAAAGCTCCTACGAAGATCAGGAAACCGAGCAGCTTCTTAAACATTCCATTCCATATCACGGTAGGGAACACAAAGTAGGCGATCAATCCCCCAAATATGTATCCAAGTGCCCAAACATAATCAAAGACGCCAAGCTCTGGTATAAGAAGCGTTGACACAGACTGCGAAACCAGAATAAGAGCGCAATACAGAAGAAAATGAGAACTTCGGTGAGCGATCTGAATTACCAAGCTTCTCATCCGCCGGTCCAGCCAAAGCATTGATGTTACCCCTATGATCGCCGCGACGGCTATTATATAGGATAGTAAACGATATTCCGTGCGATTGTAGATATAGGGCAATAAAGTCGCAGTAACCGCAGTAAAGAACAAAACACGTATCATGACGTTTCTAAGCCTGCTCTATGAAGAATATCTGTTCTATACTAACCGCAATCCACATTCGTGAACTTGATGAGCACGTTTCGGTAGAGGAGCGGACGGTATGCCGTGTCCCTAAGAATCCGCAAAATCCGGTCGGGCTCGGCATATATAGTCTATCTCCATGTCAGTGCATATCTGCCGGGCTATTAGAGAAGCAGATTCAGGCGTTTTGGGGTCTATGACATCCCATACGCGTTGGAGTGTATCTTCTACAACACTCGTATAGAATGACATATCATCGCTGATTTTTGCTATATATTCCATCAATGCCTGTATTGAGTCGGCTACGGGAAAATCGTTAACCAGATACCTATAGCTGAGTAGCTCTGGACTCGGGAACACCGCGATGATTACAGGCCTGTTGAGAAGGATAGCTTCATACGAAAGTGTTGAGCAAATAGTAACCACAACGTGGCTATTAAGAATAGCTTTGTACGGATCTGTATTACCTTGGACCACACGCACGAGGCCAGGGTACTTGGTCAACCAAGTATAATACTCCTTACTCTCGCGAGGATGTATCTTCACGATGAGTCGATAGCGTCCCAACCCCGATCGTGAGAGATATTCTATGATCTCTTGAATTTGCCTTTGTTGCAGCTTATGCTGCGTGCTCATGCCATGTGACACATACGATCCAGATATGTATAGGATATCAATAGTCTTCCGCGGCTGATGAAGGATCTTACGAGCCTTGCTCAATGCAAAGAGTCGCTGGAACCTCGGTACCCCGCATACTAAAACAGATTTCTCAGGAACTCCGTCTCGAACTAATGCTTCCTTCACCCGTTTTCCCATTACGAATATACGATCACATCCACTACCAGCAATACGATTGGGCAGTGCCAGAAAATCGGTTTTCAAAAGCAAGCCTAGACCTGATCTGAGCAGATACTTGGCACGCTTCAGATAACGGTCTATTAATGGTAAGTGATCCGGACCGAAATAAAGACTAACGATAACCTGGAAAGAAGGCTTGCCTAGCCTGCGAGCCTCAGCGATCAGCATACGCGCTGGGGTAGAATCTACACCACATACCAAACCATCATAATACTGCATAACTTGCGCTATCTGCCGGTTTGTAGCTAGCAGAACCCAAACCCGAAATCTCTGAATCATCCGGTTGAATGCAAACGGCTTTGAAAGGCGGACCGGATAAGGCAGCAAGCAAACCTCCATCCCCGCCTCTTGAAGAGCCTCATTCACTCCCTGGCAGTAGAGGGCATCTTGGGAAGCGAAACTGCACTGAATTAATCCACAGCTAAGTTCCCGAATCTCATTGGCAATCGGTATTAGGGAAGACACCTCCTGACGATTTTCACATATAAACAGAAGGTGCTTCCGCACGCTCCGGCCATGTCGGTTCCAAGCCATAAAGCGGCTCAGCCTCCCAAACGAGCCAAATAGCCATGATGTTTTAACCAAGCAGCAGTTAATCGCAAGCCCCGTCCCAGATCAAAAGCAGGGGAATACCCAAGAATTTCGCGAGCCCTTTCTATGCTATACACTGCCTTGCGGTTATACAGTTTTAGCTGTTGAATGCTCGGAGATGTCCTTATCAATGCCTCTGCCTTTTTTGCAGCACTCTTCATGGGAGACCACCTTGCACAGGTCTTCATAATGATGTCAGAATGAGTAGTCATTGCTCGTTTGGCTGTCAAACGTAGCGGCGTCATAAGGCTCGCCCTTGTGTAGAATCCTATCAAAGTTTTCTGTTTGAGCGACGGAAGCCCCAAAGCATCGTTGAACCTCTCGAAATACTGATTCCAAGTGAGTCTTTCTAAGCTTGTGATGTTAAAAGCTTGACCGTCCGCTGCTTCGCAATCTAAGGCTAAAGTGATCGCGGAAACGACATCATCTACATAAACGGGGTTGCAGAAACCGTCTACATGGTTGATTTTCCCCCATCTCCCGGATAGAAGACATTCCGCTATCCGTATGGTCCACAGCTTACTGAATGGACCATAGATGAGAGCTGGGCGCAATACAACTACAGACAATCCCTTTTCCTGATATGCCGCGCAGAGCTTCTCCGCATTGATCTTTGAATCGGCGTATGCGTTCCCTGAATATACCATAGGCATTGATTCATCTACATGGCCTGAGACGTCACCATATACCTCCACGGTGCTGAAGTGGACGAGACGTCTAACGCCAACTTCGAGGGCAGCCTGTAGGACATTCTCTGTGCCTTTCTCGTTAACGCGTTTATCTCCGTAAGCACAGTGTATAACGAAATCCGAGTCCTTCATTGCTCTAGTGAGGCTATCCTTGTCCATTATATCGAGTTTCACGATATCAACGGGAAAGCGACCGATCCGCGCTGCGCTTGACCACCGGTGGACTGCCGCGCGTACTTTGGCCAAACCATCCAAATGAAATCTTTCAACGACGCGTCCTCCGACAAAACCGCCTGCACCCGTAACAAGCACTGTTCCATACTGTTCCATCACAGTCGTCCGGCCTCCATCCAGGATAATGAGAACCTCTGACGATTTTGATAACATTTCTCTAAAACAGCAATGGACTCAACGACGTCATCACCTGACACCAAAGGCAGCTCACGCTCTTGAATGACGCCGAGAAAATTACCGACTATTTCAAGACCAAAATCTGAGAAATAACGTTGATCCACCGGTAGACGGATTGTAGTAGAGCGTCCGTCTTCTATTAAGCTGACCCGTCGCCAATTTTGAGGTTCACAAATAAGCGTGCCAACTTCCCCCTGGATAACACATTCATTCCTGAGTCGGCTGAGCCAGCTAAGCTTGATAAAGCCAGGTGTAGATTCTCCGATCAGGAAATCCAATGCCGCTACAGCTTCAACACCGCCGAATGAGTCATCCATATAGGATCTGATCGATAGTTCGGAGTCAAACCACCAGCAGACGAGATCAAGGACATGAGCGCCTCTATCCATAAGGACGCCGTGGTTAGAGTTTTCTGAGTTGAAATAGAAGCCCGAAGCTGTTGGCCAATTATACTCCCCTCCCTCTTCCATGTGGAAACTGATCGGTTTACCGATCACTCCTCTTGTCAACAGCTCCTTGACTTTCTTAAAACTAGGGAACAATCGACGCGTATTATTAACACAAAGCGATACATGACTCCGCTCAGCTTGCTGGACCATAGAGCTAGTCTGCTCTGCCGTCTCAGCAAGAGGCTTCTCACAAAGGACATGAACGCCAGCCCGCAAGAAGTCCATGGTTACCTCATAGTGAAGTTGATGAGGCAACGCCACAATAGCTCCATCAACGTCGGAAATGATACTCTTATAGTTCTGCACGTATGACTGGATCCCGAAATTCGCCGCCATTGCTTCTGCCCTTTTGTGGTTTATGTCTACAAGAGTCAAGCGACTGGAGGCAAAGGGGGTTTGGACGAAAGCTGGTAGATAGAAAGACTCCGCAATGGCCCCACACCCAACCAAAGCTATACGCGGCGGATCGGCATCGTTTATGCTTCTGCAACGCATATTCTGGCTCCAGTTGATCTTAGACACCTCATCTCCTGCTCACAACCATCCAGAACATCCTCGCGTTCTTCGATATACTCCCGCCTTGCCCCGTAGGAGAGGCCGATACCGGCATCCTTCCAGCAGCATCGGTAAGCGGAAAGGTGAGGGGATCTTTGCCAGCATTCATAGAGTGAGTCTGAATATACAGTTCCTCCTTTGGTTAAGACAACACTCAACCTGTTCTGGCATATCTCGGTCATATATTGGTTTTCCTCGAGGATGTTGATACTCTCGTGAATCTACACCATATCAAGAATTCTGAGCATATTGAACGGATTCGGATCGAACCTACGTATGATTGAGTTCCCTCCTCAAAAGACTAATCCCGATCATGAATAAGGCCATGTTATAGATAGCATAACTCAATGTTGTTCCCAATGCAACTCCGCTTATTCCCATCCCGGCTTTCACGAAGGCAACATTAAATCCCACATTAGCCAAGACAGCAAACCCCTGGACACCCATGTAGTAGATTTGCTTACCCACCGTGTTGAGGAAGTTACCGAACCCCCCTATCAGTGGAAGAAAGAGTAGCCCAATCAAAATTATCTTCATTGCCGCGATACCTGGCACATAAGCTGGCAAAAACCTCTGCACAATGACGGGGAAGACACAGTATACTCCGGTCACCATCGGGACAGTAACACCTAAGCTGATGATAGCCTGAAGAAATATCCACTTCCTTAGAGCAACATAACTCGAAGTGCGCCCAAATACCTCTGCCATCCTGGGGTAGATCTGCTCGGATATTAACATCGGAACCAATGCCAAGAATCCCATAACCATGATAGACAAAGAATAATATCCAAGTTGCTCCGCCCCCAAAAAGCCCGTGATGACCCACCTATCTACAGTGATCAGAAGTCCATGGAGCAATCCCACCGCCATTATCGGAAATCCCACTTTTATCAGACGCACCACCTCCTGCGCATTGAATTTCAGCCTGAGGTCGAAGGGAAAGATGCTTGCAGTGAGGAGTGACACAGCAAGAATTGCTACCGATTGACCGAGAATAAAGCCGGGCAACCCATAAACCATCGCGAGAGGAATAACTGCTGCGGGGAAAAGGCAGGCAGACACAAATTGTTGGCAGCTTACCTGATTGAATCGCCTATCCGATTTCAGGTAGACTTGCAGGTATGCATATATTTTACTGCAAAGGAGCAACAACGCCATGAACTTTAGGGAAGTCCTAAGGATGGGATTCTCGATCAAAAGAGCAATGATTACCATCAAAGCCCCGGCTACCAATATGGACACAGACATGAACCCTAAAGAAACATGTCTTATCACCCCTACCTTTTGGAGATCGCCTTTTCCTTTGAAGAGTGGAACATCCCTGTTCATCGCATTGATCACGCCTATGTGAATTACGTTGCTATAAGCCAGTATGAGATTCAGCATATTCCAGAATCCATACGTCGTGGGACCTAAGATCCTTGCAACGCCCAGGTTCACCAAAAACCGCGAGCCTTGATACAGCATAGATGAGGTAGCGAATAAAACAGATTCCCTGAGAAAGAAAGAACCACTAAGAGTACTCCAACTGACATCCTGAAGCTTAACCGGTGAGATAATCCTGTTACTCAACCTCATACCTTCCCAATAACCTTCACGCTCCGAGAACTCGACGACTCCACATTTCTGAATCCTCAGCCTGCGTTTGCTTGCTAAGCAAGCAACTCGACATCGCCATGCCTTCTCCGATCGAGAGACGCGCTCAACGTCGTGTGCCATTCGACACTTCAAGCTCTTTCACCGCCTCAGATAACGTCACCATCGGCTGGAACCGTTAGATACTTAGCTACCAACATCGCGCCATCTCCACTGACCACACGCTGACCAGCAGCGCTCATATTTTCTCTATCGGGCAGATTCGATCGCAAATATAGCAACGATATCCTCAAATCATCCATGTTCTCGATGACATCGATGGCACCAGCGGCTTTCAGTCCCTGGATATTCCCCTGTTGATTGTCAGCCAGCTTCATAGCAATGGTCGGTGTTCCGGTCGCAGCCAATTCATACAACGTCTGTCCGCCGCCAGAAATGGCAAGATCGCAATCTAACATCAGATCACAAACTGAGGTTGGTGAGTGGAGTAGTTGTACTCGCCCGTTCCCAAATCCCATCGCCGCGGACTCGATCTCAGTGACATTATCGAAAAATGGACCTACTATAACATACACGTTACAATCGCCGTCAATGTTCAACAGGGTATCCAGAACAATCGAGGTAACATTGTTTGGATCGGATCCCCCAAGGGTGACAAGGATGTTCTCAACCTCAGGTTTGATTATTCGCTTCGGAATGTTCCAGAACTCCTCTCGCAGAAGCATATATTTGGGTCCGAGCAAAAACTGTGTATCCCCAGTTGAACTATGATAATCGAGCTTTTCGGCGTAAATAGCGCCATTAATCACAAAATGACACGGAAAGGACATTCTAGCCAGATCATCAATGAAAGCCACACGGTATCCGGCCTGACCTAGTGCCAGCAGATAATCTTCGTCAAATTCGTATGAGTCGGCGATCACGATCTGAAAACTTTCGTGCTGCAAAAACTTCAACGTTGCCTGCAGGTCCTCACTTAAGGTGAGGTTAGATTCAATATTATGAACTTTGAAACCAAACTGTTCAACACGCTCGTTAGCAATTGGCTCTCTTTTTACCAAGAAAACAACATCGCATTTCCGCAAGACAAATGCACGCGCTAGCGAGAGGCAGCGCTGCAAGTGTCCCAGGCCAATTTTCGAGTTACCATCAACGCGAAAAAGAACTTTCATAATCTCATTACCTGCTTGCAAACATTCTAACGAATCACTTTGCACTATGCACAAATCGAAGAACTTCTACCTACGCCAAATCCCAACGAACGACAATAGCTTGTGAAGCCCTGGGAAACCTAACGTATGGGGGTTATCGACGAATTGTGTCTTTTTGATGCTTGTCTAACCAGCTTATATAATTCTATGTTATTTCGGAACTCGGTGCTTTCTTTACAAAAGCCGGCGCTTCTAAACGCGCGCATAGAAGCAATGTTGTCAGGACGGATGTATGCAGTAAAACGGGCTAAGTTAGTTTCTCTACACATCCGCTTGACTCCCAACTGAATTATCTTCGTTCCATATGACCTACCACGCATAGAGAAATCAATGCTAACACTAACTTCAGCTTCTCCACACGCAATCTGATCAAAACGAATCTGGCCGATCGGATTTCCTCTATATTCTAAGATATAGAGCCAGCATGTATCAGACTCCATCTTGTTTTTGAACCAATTACCGTGTTCTTCCCATGGTATAGGCTCAGTATTTGTGGATGCTTCACGTACAACAGGATCATTTGCCCAGCACCATAGCAAATAACAGTCATCACGCCGGACAGGCCGTAATGTTAGAGAATCTGAAGACTCCTTCACTGAAGATCGCCCTCTCGAATACTCTGCTCAGCATGAATATCGTGGGTGGCTTGTTTTCCTAGAATCTGCTCATATAAAGAAGGTGGCAACCCGGGTTCAAGCTTCCCATTTCGCAATACTGCAATATTTTCCTTAGTGAAAGTTTCTCCCACCCTAATATCGCGAACTGCAAAAATACTGCGTCGAGCGAAACGGTACAATTCTTCTTCAACTGGCTGCCGTACTTTGTCCCCAGTTCCCAATGCCATTTCCGCTTCCCGAACGCATCGGACCAAATTGACCAATTCCTTTGGTTCAATGGCGTATTTATGATCAGGCCCTGGAAGTCGGTTGCTAAGCGTAAAGTGCTTTTCGATGACATTTGCGCCGCACGCCACTGCAGCGATCGGAACAACCACTGGATCGCGAGAGTGATCGGAAATGCCTACCGGAAGGCCAAACTCGTCTTTTAAGGTATTTATAGCACTTATGTTAATGGATTCGAGAGGAGCGGGATATGAAGCAGTACATTGCAGCAAAATCAACTGTTCATTACCTGTCTCGTAAAAGGCCTTGACAGAGTCTCGCACTTCATTTAGACTTGCTGTCCCGGTGGACATAATGACGGGTTTCCCTTTTCGAGCAATATGCTGTACCAATGGAATATGTGTCATTTCGTACGAGGCGATCTTGAAGACCTCCACATACGGTGCGAGTAAGTCCGCTGAGCATTCATCAAACACTGAAGACATGAACAGAATGCCTTTTTCTTTACAGTAAGATACTAACCTCGGCACCCAGCCCCCCGGCATCTCCATCTCCTTGATAATATCGTAGATGGACTTATCCAATTTCAGGTAATCCGACTTCCCAGCGGATTTGAGATACATCCTTTTGGCTCTGAAATTCTGAAACTTCACAGCATCGGCTTCTGCTTCGACAGCTACATCAATGAGCCGAAACGCCTGTTCCAGATTGCCATTGTGGTTACTTCCGGCTTCGGCGATAATGAAGCAAGGCTGTCCATCTCCAATTGCTCGATCACCGACTTGAACTGTTTTCACTTCGCGCCTCTGTTTGCTGTGAATTTTGCTCATATCGTCTTTCTCAGCAGAAACATAGAATCCATGTTATCGTTCTCAAGATACCGAATCTGCTCTTTTTTGACCAACTCTAAATCATCAAATAACTCAAGATACAATCTTGCATAATCAGCTTTCCAAAGCAGATTCTTATGTTCTCTGTAGACAACTTCCGTGAACTCATCCGCATAATACTCAAAGCCCCAAATGTACTCTCTCGTACACCTGTGAATTTCGTTCATAACTTCGAATATATCGGAAGGCTGTATGTGGATGAGGAGACCAGAAGTGAATACTAGATCGAAATAATCATTCTTGAACGGAATATCAAACGCCGAGCCATGAATAATGTTAATGCTTTTGGTTCTTATCTTTGAGAGTTCAACCGCATAGCTCTGCAGTTCGATCCCGTATAGATTCTCGAAACCCATCTTCTGAAGACACAGTAACTGATTGCCGACATTCGAGCCGACTTCCAGAATTCTGGCAGAGCGATCTGTATTAACTAGAAATGATTCATTCAACTCCGTTCTGCTTACCCCATAGTTCCTTCGATATAATGCCTCCATTTCATCTAAGGAAAGAGCGTTCCTATCCGTGTATTCTTTGCCAAAATCTCCCTCCCACATTCCCATCTGCTTTGTCACTTTGTCCATCTTTCTATTTATGCCATCAGATGGCTGACAATCGGGTCTTTTGATCGCCATACGCCGTCAACCTTCTCAAATATCCGCGGATTCCAGAACCGTTCTACAATGTTCCAGAATTGCCTCGCGGTATATCCTAAGAAATCCATAAAATCTTGCAGTGCCAACTGGTCTATTTTGTGATCGTTCTCAATAATAAGTTTCTTGGCTTCATCTAAACTAAGTATCCCCTCCCGGACATACCTGCTAGCGATATCAGATATTCTCTGAAATCCGAATTTAGGGTATTTCAACCAAAGATGAATAATGTAGGCTACAGAGTCTATCTGTTCAAAATCTTCAATGTACCCCTCTCGCTTCCATTCATGAGCTAAATCAGTAAATCCATACCTTTTCGCAATTCTTAAGTGCTTTGTACTGCTCCAGGGGTCAAAATAACTCATAAATATTGGTTCTGTCTTGCTTAATTCCTGTTCAGTTGGTGGGATAATCGCATTTAACTCTCTCCTGGACACCCCGCCTTCCATCCAGAAATCTAGATTTGCGTTCTCAAACACCTTTGAAATGTATCTCCTCGCAGAATGATCGTCTTCGGTAGTAGAGCCATACTCATATGCAGAGTTCTCACCATATACCATCAGCGAGATCCCTAACTTTATAGCTAGCTTTATCGGAACAGTGTATATCGCAGCTTCCACAAAACGCAAGGGCTCGCCAAATGCTTCAAACGCAATTCTCGTAACTCTCCTGAATAAGTCGATGCTCAGGTCAAATTGAATGTGATCACACCCAAAAGTATCTTTCAGATTCCTAAGATTTTTGGTTCCAGCTTCAGTCTTGGTAAACGGATCCCCAACAGTTATTAGTAAGGGGTTCATACCCATCTTCTCTTTCATCATATAGACGAGGAAATGACTATCTTTTCCACCACTGACCGGAATCAAACAATCATAGTATCCGTCATCTCTTCTGTATTTATCGCAGATATTTTCGAGTTGACTGTACCTAGCTCCCCAATCGATATTTTTCCTATGTTCATAGTTATTGCATGCTTGACAAACACCCTCTTTGTCAAAGACAGATCCTGGCCTAGTATCAGGCATAAAGCATTTCTTACAGCGTTTCATCATCACCTTCCTCTTCGTGTAATACCTTCTATGTAAGATGTTGTCCCATGCGGATTCTAAGCTGAGATCGGCCCTATTCTGCAAATTCTTGCCTCAGACCGTCTTCTAAGTTGCGGCTAAGATGCTCTTTCTCACTTGCGATATTGATCTTAGCAAGTTCCGGGTTGTTGTGTAGAAATTCTATTACATCCTCAATCTGCACAAATTCATCGGGTAAGTAAAACTTTTCATAGATCGCTCGAATTAGAGTTAAATCCTCCTTTGTATCAACACACAGCCGGAACTGAGGAGCGCGCAATACTCCAAATGCCTCAAAATTCCCAATCTTGAAAAGATCCGGATTTTCATAAATAAAAGGGGTTACGTGTTCTCTATGATGTTTTGACTTACCAAGCTTATGTGACCTTTTCAGTGCTGCGAAAGATACAACCTCTACATCTAGTCCTCTAGGGAAGGTTCTCACTGCTGCATTCCCAGTATATTCAACGCCGCTTTTGAGATGATGCTGCACCATTTCATCAATTACAGAAGAGGCTATCAAAGGACAATCACCAGTAATTCGAACAATAACATCTGCTTGTACCTTTTCCGCTGCCCTGACATATCTATCGAGTACATCATCTTCAGAACCGGTATAGACATTTACTCCTAATCTATTGCCGAGTTCAACGATCTTCAAATCTTCAGACCTCTTGGTTGTTGCAATAACAACCTCTTCTATAGTAGAAGATCGTTTAACTCTATCAATAACATGCTCTAACATTGGTTTGCCTGAAATCTCTATGAGAATCTTCCCTGGCAGGCGCGTTGAACCCATTCGGGCCTGAATTACTGCCGCTATTCTCACCAAATTCTTCTCCCTCTCCGATTCACTCGGATTAGAAGCCACTACCTCTGGCAGTGGACTCAAGGCGAAGCCTCATCCTGCCTCCTTCCAGGGACAGATGATCAACGACCTCTGGCGGCGGTAGTTGACTGGAAGTTGGCTACGACCTTTTCCACCGCCTTGGTTACATCGTGTACGTCCCGATCGGTCATCTTCGGGAATATCGGCAGTGAAATTAACCTTTCATATGCTGCCTCTGCATTCGGGCACACTCCTTTCTTGTACCCGAGCTTTTGGTAATACGGATGCCAGTATACGGGAATGTAATGCACATTTACCCCAATATTTTCAGCACGCAACGCCGCAAATATCCTAGAGCGGCTTTCCCGTGGTAGATCGAAGTTCAATTGTATCACATACAAATGCCAAGCTGAAACTCGGTCTTCAAATACCGGCGGGGTAGTTATCTCCGGTAGATTAGCAAACGCTTTGCTATACTTGCCTGCAATCTCTCTCCGTCGAGCTAGAAACAAATCCAGTTTGGCTAATTGACTCATACCTAAAGCGCACTGAAAATCTGTAATCCTATAGTTATAGCCCAAATCCACCATCTTATAGAACCAAACACCTTTCTTTTGACGTTCTCTAGCTCCAGTGATAATGCCATGATTACGAAATATTCTCAGCTTTTCAGCAAATTCCGAATTATCAGTCGTAATCATACCTCCTTCGCCGGTTGTAATGTGCTTTACTGGATGGAAACTGAAAGTTGTTAAGTCATTTATCAAGCCTATCCTTTTGCCTTTGTAGCCCGCTCCAATAGCATGAGAAGCATCTTCAATTAACAGCAAACCGTATTTATCAGCGAACTCGCGAATTTCATCATAATCACACGGCAAACCCGTGTAATCTACAGCTATGATAGCTTTGGTCTTGCCTGTTATCTTTTTCTCGACCTCTTTGGGATCTATGTTCAATGTGTCAGGTTGGACATCTGCAAAAACTGGTTTAGCACCTTGATAGATCACGCAGTTGGCACTTGCCGCAAAGGTCAGTGGGGTTGTAATAACCTCATCCCCTGGTCCAATTCCGCAAGCAAACACAGCCGCATGAAGAGCGGCTGTTCCTGAGCTAAGAGCTACAGCATACTTAGCTCCAACATATTGGGCAAACTTCTGCTCAAATTCATCGACCTTGGGACCCGTCGTGATCCAATCTGATTTCAGAACATCAACTACAGCCTGAATATCGTCCTCATCGAGCCATTGTGAACCATAAGGTAAAAACTCATCTCTTACAGGCATGCCGCCATTTATAGCCAATTGCTGACTCATTTCTACACCAACTCTTCCACTGTTTTTCTGAGTTCGTCCTTGGAAAGCCATCGATCATTATCTCCACTAGTATATCTAAATCCTTCTGCGAGCGGCTTTCCATCTTCAAAGTTATCTTCACTCCAGAAAGGATGCTCTGGTTCAATTACAAAGTAATCATCGAATTCCTTAGCATGCCTAGCCTCATCCTCTGTCAAGAGAACCTCATTGATTTTCTCGCCTGGACGGATTCCTATAACCTTCTTTTCAGCTTCAGGAGCAATAGCATCTGCCAGATCCATGATCTTCATGCTAGGGATTTTTGGCACAAAGATTTCTCCGCCTTTCATTCTTTCGATACAATCAATGACAAAATTCACACCTTGCTCCAAGGTAATCCAGAACCTCGTCATTCTGTCATCTGTAATCGTAAGAGTTCCTTCTCCCTTCTGCCTCAAAAAAACAGGGATCACGCTTCCACGACTACCAACTACATTGCCGTATCGCACGCAGCTAAACTTGGTTTCATGTGCTCCTGTATAAGAATTTCCCTGAGTAAAAAGCTTCTCAGCTACTAACTTGGTGGCGCCGTACAGATTAACTGGATGAACAGCCTTATCAGTACTTAATGCCATTATTCTCTTGACATCATTATCGATTGCTGCATCGATCACATTGACCGCGCCATCGATATTTGTTCTAACTGCCTCGATCGGATTGTATTCGCAAGCTGGAACCTGCTTCAAAGCCGCCGCGTGAACGAGTATATCGACTCCATGCATAGCTCTATGCAGCCGGTTTTTGTCTCTCACATCGCCAATAAAGAAGCGGAGTTTCTCATGATTGTTGAATAAAACACGCATATCTAACTGCTTCATCTCATCACGAGAAAATATACGTATAGATTTTGGATCATGCTCATTCAGGCAGATTTCAACAAATTTCTTGCCAAAGGAGCCTGTTCCACCTGTCAATAGAATGACCTTACCATCTAGAATCACATTTGATCTCCTAATCCAATTTCTCCCATGATCTGCCTATAACACGCTCATTTCTAGTCCATCTGAATCAAGAGTTTTATTGAGTTCCCAGACTTTCCCAATATTCCTGCCGAAAGCGTCAATATCCCGGTGGTCGAGTTGCTCTTTCATTTCATAGGACTTCTCACACAAGCGATGGATAGTCTCAAGCGTTACAGGATCCCTATCCAAGTATCTGCCAACAATGCTGCGCAGAATGTTCTTAGCATACGCCTTAAGCCAGTATAGTATAGCAGAAAACTCTTCGGTAAGTCAATATTGGATTCAACGCTCAAGCCCGTCCAGGAGATCCTTGGAACTTGAAACAAGCCGAGTTCTGTCTGTATGTGCTTAACTCCACACGATACCACCTATCTGATCTTGCCACCCGCCGCCTGTTGTCATCAACTGTTCCATATAAAGCGTGCGGTTGAGCAAGTCTTCCTAGGTAAGCTGTTGTCCAAGCATTCTCGAAAGACAACTGAAAACAACTTCCGAAGCATCAAAACTTAATAACACATCGCCCGAAGCTACGACCATCTGCCCATCGTGCAAGCGAGGCAACTCCATGAGATTGTTGAGGAAAAGGTCAAAGAGAGTTACAAATCCGTCTCTCCATTCACTCCATTCGAGGACTGGGGAGAAGCTTGTTGGAAGTGGAAAGAATATCTTTCCGACGGCTGAGTATGCTGGAAGTCTTCTACTATCGCCGCCTGAGTGAAGTATGAGTATTCGTTTTCCCTTGAATAGCTCACAAGGAGAGTACTGGATGCTGGATGCTGGATGCTGGATACTCGATTCAGTGTGGCAAAAATGCTCTAGGAGTTTATAAAGGACATAGATGGTGCTGCCACCCGAACCAATACGCTTTCCCTGAGGGTCCGCGAAAACAAGG
>Ga0209636_10002625_pt1 | contig 18349 bp, 16 predicted proteins | sample DeeMarSWOR152_54_FD_187464 | JGI IMG/M metagenome (GOLD analysis project Ga0209636, IMG submission 187464) | Marine sediment microbial communities from White Oak River estuary, North Carolina - WOR-1-52-54 (SPAdes) (version 2) | ecosystem: Environmental > Aquatic > Marine > Intertidal zone >... | reverse complement strand
TGTACCTTTATCTCAAGTAACGGAATACAGGCAGACCAGCGGCACCACAGGACAGCCAGTGTATCATCCGGAAAGTTGGCAGGACTGGGAGTGGTCCGCGGAATCCTGGGCATACTGCCTGTATGCCCAGGGATATACGGCTGAGGATAGAGCTTTTCTCCCTTTTATTTACAGTTTGTTTATTGCTTTTTGGGCTGCTCACTATGCACTGGAGAAAATTGGCTGTGAGGTTATCCCTGGCGGTGGTATGAATACAGAGGCCCGTATATTGAAAATTCGGGAGCTGCGGCCTACGGCATTACTCGCCACGCCAACGTATGTCCTGGGGATGGCAGACACAGCCAGAAACAAACTTGGGATTGATCCACGGGAGCTGAATATCAAAAAAATTACGGTAGCTGGTGAACCCGGAGCCGGAATCCCTGGCACCCGCAAACGTATGGAAGACGCCTGGGGCGCAAAGGTCTATGATCAGGCTGGAGCTACAGAGATCGGTCATTGGGGGTATGATTGCCAGGCACAATGCGGCATGCATGTTAATGAAGCATTACACCTAGTCGAGATAGAGGATATTGATACGGGAGAGACAATCACCAGCCCGGGACGTAAGGGAAAGATGATAATAACTACGTTTGACCGCTATGCACATCCCTGTATCCGGTTCGATTCAAAGGACATTATTGAGTGGGGCCCGCGACAATGCGAATGTGGTAGGACATTCCGGGTGCTGCAAGGGGGAGTACAGGGCAGGACTGATGATATTACCAAGGTAAAGGGAGTATTGTTAGCACCTACGGCAATTGAGGAAATAGTCAGAGATTTTGTTGAGCTTTCCGATGAATATGAGGTGTCCGTGACCAAGGTGGGTGATATAGATGCTATTGCTATCAAGGTGGAGATTTTACCGGGTCATGAATCTAATCTTGAAACTATCAAGATGAGATTAACAGAAGAATTACGGCTGAAGACAAACCTTCGCTATGATATTGAATGTTGTTCATTTGGCAGTCTGCCAAGATTTGAAGGCAAGGCCAGAAGGTTTAAGGATTTAAGGAGCAAGGAGCATTAACAGCGATGGATTATAAGGTAAAGGAAATGGCGGAGCAGATCGCTGTCATCAAGAAGTCTACAATCAAATTAAAGGAGCTTTCTTGCGGTATCCATGCAGTTGACAAAAACGCCGAGCGAATTCTGGCAAGTGTTAAAATGCTGGAGATTAATATCAGTGATCTGATCAAGGTATAAAAGCTGGCGAAATGCCACAAATCCAGTGGCTGCATTTTGCTTTATCTTAATCAGAGTGTCGCAGTTTCTAATCCTGTACGGCCTACCAACTGCTTGCAAAAGTTTACAAATCGTAGCTAATTTTTGTACAAATTTTACCATGTACCTGCTGCACATTTTAGTAAATTGCTAAATCACATAAAGATAAAAGGTTACCATATTGACAAAGTGTATACAAATGGTATACAATATTTTCTAAAGTGGTAAGCGATAAATAAGTGTTATATATCGAGTCACTAGAGATTGATGACCACGTATTAGAAAAGATTGAGGTCAAACATCATATTAAATTCGAAGAGGTAGAAGAGGTATGTCTATGGGAACAGCAGCATGTACGGAGAGGAAGAGAAGGTCTTTACAAAGTGTTTGGTCAAACCGCATCTGGCCGCTATATTTTGGTTGTCCTGGTTGATAAGGGTGGGGGTGGTTGGAAAGTTGCTACGGCTAGATTAATGACAGATACTGAAAAACGGCTTTATAGGAAGGCAATCGGAGGTAAGTAGAATGGCTAATTTGAATAAAGAAGTGGAGCGTATCGAACAGGGCGAAGCCTGGGAAGAATCCGACGAGGTTGTCCAGCTAGACGTCAAAAAGCCTCTGGATAAGGTAGTTCCTATACGTCTCTCGGCGACCGATTGGCCGAAACTTAGAGAGAAAGCAAGAGAATTAGGTGTTGGACCAACCACTTTAGCCCGCATGTGGATTTTGGCGCGGTTGCGCCTAGAATCTGATCTATTCCAAGAACTAAAACTTGCACTTGACAGACTTATTATTCAGCATGCCTCCAAAGAAAGCTGGGATGCTATGATTTCTGATGAGCGTGCCATTGATGAGTTCACCAAAAGCAAAGAGTCTGTCGAGACTATTAAGCGTCGCGTTGAAGAAATTCAACAGAAGTGGAACTTATTGCGCGATCATATAGCTGAAGGAGAATCAAAGCAAAAAGTCTAGTCGAGTATATTCAGCTCTCGCGAGACCAGAGTATTTCGCAGATTTGCAGAGCAAAAACTAACCTAGGCAAATGCAAAGGTTGCCCTAAAAGTTCTATATATTGAACAACTTGGGCTACCAAATTCAAATGTTGGTATTTTGAAAGCCTGGTATTTATTACTATAATCCCTCGAGCCTATGGGATACCCTATCCTCCGTTATCCCGAGCTTAGCCGCAATCTCCTTCTTGCCTAGCCCCTCTCCCTCCAGTTTGAATATGTCCTGCGTCTGCTTCCCCTTCTCCTTTTTCCTCTGGGCTATCTCTCTTATGTAAACCAGATCATCTGCTGCCTTCGTCTCTATAAGACCTTCTCTTTCGAGACCCGAAAAAACAGCCTCCCCCTCCTCAGTTCTGATGATAACCGTCGACCATCCTTCTGGTGAGCCATCGCTACCAATGGAGACATCAGCTAGGTTGCCAGCGAAATCTTCGCAAACCAGGCAGTGCTTAGTTACACAACTTTTAACATCGGTTATCGGAAAGGATAATTTATTCCCGCCAGCATATACATTGAACTCCTCGGCAACATTGAACTTGTCTATCTGACCAACATTCAGCCCCTTGTCGCTGACTTTCTCCATCATGCACTGGTAATCATAATTCTCGCGGCAGAACAAGCTCACGGTTAGCTTAACCGACGAGGCTAATGGCAAGCCTTTGTGCTTGAGATATCTTACAGACTGAATATGGCAGGGCGAGCCTACGACACAGATTTTGCTGAGACCATGGTCAATAACAGCAGACCTCAGATCCCTCAACACCGGTACTACACCGTATTTGGTGCCGGCGGCTAATATAACCTCGTCTCTGCTTTTAGCAATACTGGCTACCGGCATCCAGGAATCCCTGCCGACCACCAAAGCCCCATCTATAATAGACTTGTCCAACGCATAGATTAACAACATAGTTACGATTCCACCGTCCTGGCAAGCCCTCTTTACGTTTTGCTCCTTTGTTCTTGCCGCCACGATACGCTTGTATATTCCAACGCTGTCCTTCTTGCCCCAACCCAGAATGCTCCCCTCTATGTTCCTTATCAAATCATGCCTGAGCATATAACAAGCTTCGTAGCAAGTGCTGCAGCCGACACAGTCCATTTCTCTCTTGGACCTCTTCGGCTTACCTTCTACAAACTTAATATGTGAGTTGGGGCACGCTAAAATGCATGCCCCGCAAACTGTACATATACCGGTATTTATTACTTTGGATTCTAAGTCTTCGTAACTCGCCATAAATGTGAAATTTCCGAAAAGCCGCTATTCAGTTTTAGCTTTCATCTTAGCTATCTCCTCCTCCCTTAGTTGCCTCTTGAAGATCTTCTCCGTAACAGTCAGAGGCAACTCTTTCCTGAACTCAACGAACCTCGGCACAGCATAAGGCGGCAGCTTCTCACGGCAATGGGCAATTATATCTTCAGCAGTCACCTTGCCCTCATGCTCTGGTTTCAATCTTATGAAAGCCTTGATCCTATCGCTGCCCGGGCGCTCCGGGTCTGGAACTCCGATTGCCACCCCATCAGCAACCGCAGGATGTTCATAAAGCACATCGTCTACCAACCTTGTATAGACTTTAAATCCGGAAACGTTTGCCATATCTTTGACACGGTCTGTGATGTAGAAATAACCTTCGTCATCCATTTTTACCACGTCGCCGGTAGCCAGCCAGCCATCAACCAGCCCCCTGGCCGGTTCGGGCCAGTAACCTTTCATAACCTGAGGACCACGAACCCACAGCTCCCCCTCTTTTCCAGGAGCAGCCTCCTCATTTGTCTCCAGGTCCACAATCTTGACTTCTGTATCCGGCACTGGTATACCTATGGAACCAAGCTTCTCGGCAGCCGCAAAACCAGTAATCTTGGAGAAGGCAGATAGATTAATGTGGGTGCCTCCACCCGACGTCTCCGTCAGACCATAAGCCTCCGTTATTGGCATGCCGGTGTGCTGCTTAAACTTCTGGGCAATTTCTGGCGCCAGGGCAGCGGCGCCGGACAGGAACATCGTGCTCAACCTTCCCAACCCCTTCGAAACCAGTACCGAGTATTGAGTAGGCACACAGACACATAGGAAAGGCCGATATTTTGTCAGCAGCTGAAAAATAGTATCGCTATCTCTTGGGTCAGGCAGCAGATACATCTTTAGCCCCCAGGACACCGAAAAATGCATCATCATGTGGCCATACTGATGAAAAAGCGGAATTGGCATCATTATAGAAGTCTTCCCTTTAACACCCACTTTCAAAGGTTCGATATACCAAACAGCTTGGGTTATAGCTGCTAGTCGGTTATAGTGAGTCAGCATTACGCCTTTTGGCAACCCGGTAGCTCCACCTGTGAACACCAGGACAGCTAAATCTTCCATCGGGTCGATTTCGACCTCGGGAGGCTTGGGCTCGTGGCTGTCCATCAAATCGCGGAACTGATATGCGCCCGGTACCTGCTTCAACTCTGGCTTTTCCAGCGAATAATCCATAAGAGAGGTAAGTATTATCCTTTTGATTTTGGTCTTGTCTTTTATTGAATTAACCAGTTCGATAGACATCTCAGAGCAGATTACCGTCTCAGCTCCTGAGTCACCAATTTCGTATATCAAATCAGCAGCTTTGTGCAACACGCTGCACGGAACATGCACCGCTCCAGCTTTCAGTATCCCAAAATCGCTGATGAGATACTGCGGGCAGTTGGGCAGGATGGTGGCTACTTTATCGCCCTTCTTAACGCCCAAATCAGCAAGTGCAGTGGCCAACCTGTCCACCTCCAGCTTCAAGTCTTTATAGCTAATTTCATTCCCAAAATAGAAACAGGCATGGTTGTCGGGATATTCAGCCGCCGCAGCATCAAGAAGGCTATGAATAGGTGCTTTAGGATAAGGCTGTTTTGTCTGTGGAAGTTTATAAGGTCCTAGCTTGTAACTCTTTAACCAGGGCTTATCAGCCACAGAAACCATCGTCTCATCTCCCTTACATTTTGTCGATTATGTAACCCAGACCCAATTCCTTAAGCTTTTCTGGGGTCGGCCTGCCGGTCTTTTTGTCCCAGCCGCGGAATTCGTAATAAGCATCGAGCGACTGGTCCAACTTCTCCACCCTATGTCCTTCAGCAGCACCTTCAGGCAATGGTTCCTCAATCAAACGCTTGGGCAGTGTATCATCAGCCCTGGTCGATCCTTCCCTCACGCTGAAAGCTCTCGCCAGGTTGTAAATCCTCTCACCCGCCTTTCTGAAATCAGCCACATCAAATTTCCAGCCGACGCAATTCGCTATCATATCAACCCAATCCTCCGTAGCCAGGGCCATACCCATGAATTTACATGTCCCCACCGAATCAAAAACTGTCATGGCATCCTCTAAGTCCTTAACGATTTTAGCCTCGGCAGGGTTTTCCACCATCGGGTCCTCGATCCTGCTGTCTTCAACGATGAGGAAAGGAATGTCAATGAAAGCTGGGCCCTCAATGTAAGCCGTGATATGGTCGCCACCGCGATTTGCCGTAGCAAATGCCAGACCACATATCTTAGCCGCCCTCGGGTCATAAGCCGGCATCTCCAATCCTTTGACATGCATAGCGAATCTTTCTGCCCCCTTGTCCAGCTTCACCGCTACTCTTTTTGTTCCTTCAGCCAGCAAATCTCCGATGCCTTCCCTCCTGGCTATCTTATGTATAAGCTGGATGACAGCATCAGGGTCGCCGAATCTTAATTCAAGCCCCCCAGTATCAGCTTTGTTTAATATTCCCTTTTCATAACACTCTATGGCGAATGCTATCGTACTCCCCGTAGAAATCACATCTAAGCCATAGTCATCGCACAAGTTATGTGCCAGCGTTACAGCCTCCAGACTCTCAAGTGCACACATGGCACCGAACGCACCGATGGTCTCAAATTCCGGCCCTTCACCCTTGCAAGCATAGGGACCGCTTTTAACTACACTTACCCTGCCACAGCTAATCGGGCAGGCATAACAATGCTTTCTGTCTACCAGTAGCGTGCTTTCCAACGTAATTCCGCTTATCTTTTCTATGTCAGGAAAAACCCCAGTTTGCCAGTTCCTGGTAGGAAATCCACCTCTAACGTTAATTAAATCAGTGGCCATAGAAGTACCATACGTTTCCAGTGTAATCTTCAACATGCTCTCATTAACTAAGTCGTAATTTGCCTTCGAGATTTTGCTGAAGACATCCTTATTTGCCACCTTGATCTCTTGTGTCCCTCTGGCAGCAATAGCTTTCAGGCGTTTTGAGCCCATGACAGTCCCCAGACCACACCTTCCGGCAGCGCGGTGGACATCGTTAACAATAGCGGCATATCTAACTAGATTCTCCCCGGCAATTCCAATGCAGGCAACATTGAAGTCCTCACCCAACTCCTCTTGGAGCATTCTCGTCGTCTCTGAAACACCTTTGCCCCATATATTATTGGCATCTCTAAGCTCAGCTTTCCCATCATCGATTACCAGATAGACCGGCTTCGGTGAAATACCCTCGAAGATAATCCCATCAAAGCCTGAAGTTTTAAGATAAACCCCCCAATTTCCGCCTGAATTTGCCTCGCCCCAAAAGCCGGTAAGAGGAGACTTGGAAACGACAGAATATCTTCCAGCACTCGGTGATTCCGTCCCGGTTAAAGGTCCGGTCATAAAGATCAGCTCATTGTCCGGGCCTAATGGGTCAGCACCTTTTGGCACTTCATCAAAGAGATACTTGGTTGCCAGCCCGCTCCCACCCAGAAACATCTTGCACGCGTTCTCCGAAAGAGCCTCTTCCGATATTTTCGACTCTGCCAAATCAACTCTCAGGATTTTTCCCATGTAGCCAAACATAGTTGCCCCCTTTATTCATTCGCATGTACCCTGAAAATGCGCTTTATCACGCCTCAAATTCTGCTTTGGCGATATCAAGTCGCCGCACAGGATAAATTGCCTCAAACGGCGTTTTCGTTAGATCGAGGACTCGTCTTAGCAGCTGCTCATCAGGTGCCTCCCACTCACAGAAGTGCTTATTGCCGGCGAAATCACAGTAGCTACACCTCCAAGTGACGTCTTTGGGCATGTAACCGGGTGCGGCCTTGGCACGTGCGATCAACTCTTCTGCGGTAAACGGTGCTGTGTGAACAACTAGAAAGCGTGGCATTGCCCTTACCTCCTTATGGTTCCTTCCCGAAATTTATTGAAGCTAACATAGCCGATCTATGCAAGCTAAAAATCTATGGCTTTTCCCTCGTAAGCATAGCGGAGGAACTTTTCAGTTTCTGCAACACTAGGTATTCTGGCACTAACAATTAGCGAACCATCCGCCATAGCGTTGTCTACTAGTTTCTCCATAGAACTATCAAACTTATCGGATGGTATGCCTGCCTCTTTCAGGCTCAACGGCTCCTTAATACTTTTAGCCAGTCCTCGTATAGCCCGAGCAAGAATCGGTCCTGCCTTTTCCCCTTTGGGCACTTCCAGTCTTAGAGAGTTTGCCAGCTCAGCCCAGAGCTCCTCACGCGCTTCGCCGATGAACTCAATAGTATAGGGCAGAAATAGCCCTACCGCTCTGCCATGCGGCACGTGGAATACAACCCCCAGAGAATGGCCAGTAGCATGCGCCATTGCCGTGAGCGAATTGATGAACCCTATACCGGCAATGGTAGCGGCATTGTGCATTTTTTCTCTGGCTTCCATATCCAGCCCATCTTTTACGGCTCTGGGAAGGTACTCAAAAACAAGCTGAATAGCCCTGATACAAAGGCCGTCAGTAAAATCGTTCTTCCAAGTGCAGGTGAATCCTTCCACAGCATGGGTCAGAGCATCCATTCCTGTGTCGGCGGTAACCGCAGGAGGCATTGCCATAGCAAGCGCAGGGTCTACAATTGCAATATCGGGGATAATCTCACGGTTGATAAGGCTTAGCTTCCTCTGGTCAACCGTGTCTGTGAGCACTATAGCGAAAGTTGCCTCAGCGCCTGTACCTGAAGTCGTGGGAATGCAAATAAGCTTCGCCTTAATGCCCAGTCCCAAATCTGAAATAAAAGGATTTATCTCTTCCGCTTTTAAGTCTGGCCTTTCGTATTCTACCCGCATCGCCTTAGCCACATCCATAACTGAGCCCCCACCCACCGCCACCACCAAGTCCGGCTTATACTGATTCATTAAGGCCACGCCTTTACTTACTGTCTGGAGCGACGGGTCAGGCTCGACTTCGTCAAACACGCTGCTCTCCATCCCTGCCCGCGAGAGTTGTGCTTTAACCATGTCAACCAGGCCTAACTTGACTATGTTTTTATCGGTAACAATAACTGCTGACTTGCCCTTCAGTTCAGCTAGACGACTCAATGCATCCTGTCCAAAAACCACCTCAGGAACCACGAAGTACCACATAACTATCTCCTCTACAAAAGCTCGAAATTCTGAAGTCACCTAAATTCGGTTCAAAGTTCGATTCTAGCTAATCAGGGAACTCAGTTTCGAACTTGGTCACGCAGTTCACCAGTTCCACGGCTGCTCTTGGCATCCTCATGATTTGCGCCATGTCTCCCTTGACTTTTAGCCTACCCGTCATCATCGCCTGGACAGAGTCTAGCTTTTTCTCTAGTATCTGACGCCAGACACTAAACGGCCCCCAGATACGATATGCAGGTGTCTTTTCACTTTCATCAGTGACCAAAGCACTAGAGCGACATTCACCATGCCAGAGATCAACATACACAACAATCTTGTCCTTCAAGGATGCCTCAGGCTCAATGATAAAATACAGGTCTCCCTCCCACTTCTTGGCCGCCTCCTTGTAGGCTTGGCTCTGACTAATTTCTTGAGTGAAAGCCTTTAGCCATTCCTCCGACCCAAACTTGATAGCCATCTCTTAACCTCCTCTTAAAATATTTTGCCGAATTATAGCATTCTTTCCCGCTAACCGAGAGCTATTAACTAACCACTCTCACCCACTCCATTTTAAGGTGTAAAAGTCACCTTACTTCAGCACTGTTATATTCGAAATCTTCAGCAATGTTAATAGATTACCTCCGGCCTTGAGTTTCCCCGTAAGTATAGCTTTTATCGGACTAAGTTGTCCCGAGCTAATATAAGCCAGGTTTTCAAATCCGGCTTCCATACATGCTGTTGGCTCATCAATGGCATCATTCTGTATCTCTATATCGCCATGCCTGAAATGAAGCGTAATAGCCACACCACTGGTAGCCTCCCTTATAACTACACTGGCCTTTAACTTCTCAACGCTTCTATGTTTTTTCGGGTCTTTTAGATTCTCGTCCATTATCTCCTTGAGCATTACACCCAGACCATTAAGTTCCTCACCCTGCTTTACCTTCACTTCTGCCATCTTTAATCACCCCCATTTAAAAACACTTCTCTTCTTTGAAACCAACCATTATCTCATATAGCAAAATATATTATGTCAAGCACAAACAAATTGAGCTTGAACCGCAGATTTTAAACAAAGTATACGCCAAAGCTGTTGATAAAGACAATTGCCATAATCATCGCCGTAATTGTAGTGCCAATAATACATGACCTCCCCCGAAGCTAGAAGAAAAAACGCGGTCAACAAATAAGCAAGAGCTTCCCTCCTTTCAAAGCTAAGTACCACAATATTTCGCTGTGCTTCTAGCAGTTTGTGTAGCATTAATTGTAAAATAGCAAGAGAACACTTCTTAGCCAATATGTCTTACTGAGGGAGGCAATATGGAAAGACACTACAAATACCAGAATTCTATTGCACAACAGTATAATGTAACTACGAAACTGGTAGATGAAATGGTAGAAAAGGGGTTAGGCGATAAAGTGGCTGTATACTACCAGGATAAGACATATACCTTCAGCGAAATGCAAAGCCTGATAAATAAGGTAGGAAACGCGCTAAAGATTCTCGGCGTTCATATGGAAGAGCGTGTAATGCTGGTCATGTACGATTGCCCTGAAGCTATGGCCAGCTTTTATGGCGCCATAAAAATCGGAGCTATTCCTGTACCAGTTAACTACATGTACACCATGCACGACTATCGCTATCTGCTGAACAATAGCCGGGCACGAACTATTATAGCCGACGAGGATTTTATCGAGGAGATCGAGGGCTTCAAGGACAAGTTTCTATATCTGGAAAATACCATCATCGTAGGCAAGAAAACAAGAGCTTATCATATCTCATTCCATGACATCGTTAACCGCTGTTCCGACAAACTCGACGCAGCTTATACCACATTCGAGGATGCCGCTTTCTGGGGTTACACCTCCGGCAGCACAGGCGTTCCCAAGGCAGCTGTTCACCTTCAACACGATGTTTTTTCCTGCATTGAAAGCTATGCCAAGGGGATACTAGGACTTACCCAAGATGATATACTATTCTCGGCATCAAAATTCTTCTTTGCGTACGGATTGGGCAACAGCTTCTTTTACCCCCTCGGTATCGGCGGAGCGGTAATTCTGCTCCCGGACCGGCCCCGGCCAGAAACCATATTAGCCACCATCAACCATTATCATCCCACAGCATTTTTCGGCGTACCGACGCTGTACTCCAATATGCTGGGAATAGAAGATGCCGAGAAAAAATACGACCTTTCCTCCCTCCGGATTTGCACCTCAGCGGGTGAGGCTCTGCCACAGGAAATTTTCTATGAATGGAAAAGGCGGTTTGGGCTAGAAATCCTTGACGGCATAGGCTCCACTGAGCTGCTACACATTTTTATTTCAAATCGTCCGGGCGATGTCAAGCCGGGAAGCTCGGGAAAGATAGTGCCAGGATATCACGCTAGGATTGTAGATGATAAAGGCGACGAAGTGCCTGACGGTGAAATCGGTACGCTTCAGGTACAAGGAGAATCAACCGCAGCTTATTACTATCGCCAGCACGATAAGTGGAAAACCTCCATGCTGGGAGAGTGGTTTGATACTGGCGATAAGTATTATAGGGACGCCGAAGGTTACTACTATTACTGCGGCAGAGGCGATGACATGCTCAAGGTAGGTGGAATATGGGTCTCCCCTATTGAGGTCGAAGATACCATAATTTCTCACCCCGCAGTGCTCGAGGCCGCTGTAGTCGCCAAAAGAGATGAGCATAACCTGATCAAGCCCAAGGCATACGTAGTGCTGAAAAAAGGTCACCAGCCATCCGAGAAGCTGTCCAAGGATATTCAAGCATTTGTAAAGAAGAGCATAGCGCCCTATAAATATCCCAGATGGATAGAATTCGCTAAAGACCTTCCCAAGACCAGCACCGGCAAGATAATGCGCCACAAGCTAAGAGACTAGTTATCGATAATTGAGAATCAGGGGCCTGCCCACTGAGGTGCATGAACAAGTGGAACCAAGCTTAAATTCCAAGGGCAGTAAACTTGACATGCTTTGAAAAGGCATATATATTATTAAGCGGCCTAGATAGTTATCTGGAGAAATGTCAGCTCTGTTATAAGTTACCCATTTTTTAATTGCTTGCTTTCAAGTCAAGTAGAATAGACTTCATCAAAGGCAATAAACCAGGCGTCCTGCCCTATTGCGCAGTTTTTAAGCTGGTCATTTAAAAGGAGGAGGTTAAACTATGAGCATAAAAGAAGGACTCCTTAAACTGGTAGGGTCAGAAAAGTTCACCGATGGCCCCAAAGTGCTAAAGGAATATTCTACAGACTTCAGCCTTGCACCGCCGGGAGTGCCAAACTACGTTATAAAACCCAAAAAGACTGAAGACGTCCAAAAAGTCATCAAGTTCGCAAATGAGCATTCAATACCCGTGATACCCGTCAGCTCCAGCGCACATTTTCACGGTACTACTATTCCAAAACAGGGTGGTATTGTCCTTGACCTAACCGGAATGAACAAGATATTCGAGATCGATGAGCTTAACAGAAGGGTTAGAATAGAAGCCGGGGTAACCTGGGAGCAACTCACAAGCGAACTAGGGAAAAAGGGTTTCAGAATGATAATGCCCTTATTACCCCACCCCTCACGCTCCGTGGTTACCGACTATCTAGAAAGAGAAGTGCCTACCAACACGGTGTATGATTACGGAGAACCACTCCAAGGTATGGAGGTGGTTTGGCCCACCGGAGAAATATTCAGGACCGGTTCTGCCAGTGTAACCGGCTACCCTGATTCGCCGTCTAAGGGTGGCATGCCCGCCGGACCAGGTATAGATTTTTACCGCTTCCTTCAGGGTGCTCAAGGCACAATGGGAGTAGTAACCTGGGCAAACCTTAAGATTGAATACCAGCCTAAGATGGACAAAATCCTTTTCGCTCCTGTTCGTGAACTCGACTACGCTATCGAGTTTCTGTACAGGATTCTGAGAATTAGAATAGGACAAGAGTGCCTTATCTTAAATAATGTCAACTTAGCTACCATCATTGCAGAGGATTGGTCTCAGGATTTCGAAAAGCTACGTGCCTCCTTACCACCCTGGGCGCTGGTTCTAGTAATAAGTGGAATGCAGAGAGACCCAGAGGGGAAAATACAATATGAGGAGCAAGCACTAGGCGAGGTTCTGAAAAACGAATTTCCGGAAATCCACCTTGCCGACAATCTCCCTGGATTTCCCAGCTTGGGCAAGAAACTAATGCTAATGCTTCGCAAACCATGGCCCAAAAAGGTCACCTACTGGAAGAAACGCTACAAGGGTGGAGTCCAGAGCCTTTTCTTCATCACCAAGCCCAATTTGGCTTCAAAATTCATCGATAAGATTGAGGAAATAGCTGCTAAACACGATTACCCGATAAGCGATATTGGGGGCTATCTACAGCCCATAGAGCATAACAGAGCCTGTCAACTGGAACTCAACTTCTTCTATGACCCGGCCAGCAACTCGGAGGCAGAAAGAGTTCGAATCTTATACGATGAGGCTGTCAAGATTTTGCTGAGCGAGGGAGCTCTCTTCACCAGGCCTTATGGGGAGGCATTGACCAGGCTCGTTTACGAGAGAGCAGCCGATTATACTATGACGCTAAAAAGGGTGAAGAAGATATTCGACCCCAACAATATTATGAACCCCGGAAATCTGTGCTTCTAAGGAGGATAAAATGCCTAAATCGAAAGTGAGTCTTGATGTAACGAAAATAGAAAACTTTATCTTTGATATGAGTAGGTGCATCAAATGTAAAGGGTGTACCTGGGTGGACCATATATACATGCCAGGCATGAAGTACAGCACAAGATGCCCCAGTGCCACAAAGTATCTGTTTGATTCCTACGGTGCGTATGGAAAAATGAGAATCGGGGTGGCATTGGTTGAAGGCAGGCTAGACTACTCGGATGAACTCTTAAAGATACTCTATGCCTGCACCCTATGTGGCGCTTGTGACGTGGGCTGCAAGCGGAACCTCGACCTGGAAATAGAGCTTACACTCGAGGCGCTCAGAATAAAGGCAGTAAAAGATGGCAAAGGTCCTATGCCCGAACACAAAAAGATTGCCCAAAAAATAGCAAAGCAATATAACTTCTTCGGCTCTCCTCACGGGAATCGAAAAAAGTGGCTTTCCAAAGAAATAAAGCCTTCTCCTAAAGCCGATGTGCTCTACTTTGTTGGCTGCTCTGCTTCTTATACCCATCCTGAGATAGCCCGGGCAACAGCGAAGATACTAAATGCTTCCGGAACCCCATTTATGCTGCTGACTGACGAATGGTGCTGCGGAAATACGCTCTATTCCGTAGGTATGATTGATGAAGCACAGAAGTTGGCTAAACGCAATATTGACGCTGTTAGGAAAACCGGAGCCAAAACACTTCTGACCAGCTGCGCTGAGGGTTACCGAATGTGGAAAGTCGATTACCCCAAGATACTAAATATGTCAACTGACGACCTGGGTTTCAAGGTGGTACATCTTACAGAATATGTAGACGAACTAGTCAAAAAAGGCGCTCTAAAGCTTGCCAAGCGGATTGATTTGCGCCTGACCTACCACGACCCGTGTAGTTTGAGCCGGCTTAGTGAACCGTGGGTACCATGGAAAGGAGAACGAGGGTTATGGGGAGTGGTGAGCCCTCCTCTAGAGCGCAGACGGGGTACTAACGGAATTTATCAGCCGCCAAGGGATGTTTTGCAATCTATACCTGGGGTAAAACTGGTGGAAATGCCCCGTATGAGAGAGAATGCTTTTTGTTGTGGGGCCGGCAGAGGAACTAAGGAGGCATTCCCAGATTTCGCTTCATGGGCAGCAGGGCAAAGGTTAGTAGAGGCAAAAGAAGTAAGCGCTGAAGCTATCGTCTCAGCTTGTCCCTGGTGCAAGGACAATTTCACCAAAGTCGCCAGCGATAACGGCGGAAACTTGAAGGTACTCGACTTCTCGGAACTCGTACTCTCATCAATTGGAAGCACAGGTAAAAGGAGGTAAGTCAATGGCTATATCTAAAGAAGCATACAAAGTACTGGAATCCATCGTCGGCTCTGAATATATTTCGGCTGACCCGACAATTTGTGAGGGTTATCGGTCTGGACCAGGAGGCTATGAGTCTGGCCTGGGATACGAGAGAGTGATGACCAGGATACCGGGCTGTGTTGTCATGCCACGAACCACAGAGGAGGTTCAGAAAATAGTCAAGGCTTGCAACCGCTATAAAATTCCATTCGTGCCCTACAGCACCGGATTCTATGGCCCCCGCTCTCATCCACACGTCTCTGATGCCTTGCTTATAGACCTAAAGAGAATGGACGATTTCGAGATTGATGACAAGCATCTCTACGCCGTTGTCGGCTCTGGGGTTATCTACTCGCAACTCCAAGAGGAGGCAATGAAAAGAGGGCTATATATCGTTATCGGTGGTGGCGGCTCGCAGGTGTCCGCTATTGCCAATATGCTAGGCGATGGATGGTCACCTCTCAGCTACCGTGTTGGCCTGCCTCACCGACGCATACTGGGAACCGAGCTCATCTTGCCTGACGGCGAACTGGTCAGACTAGGCTCGTTAGCTTTCCAGGATGACTATTTCTGGAGTGAGGGACCGGGGCCAGACCTCAGGGGACTGCTGCGAGGTTTCACCGGGCATAGAGGATTCCTTGGAATTGTAACTAAAATGGCTATAAAGCTGCTGCCATTCCAACCGGAAAGGCTTGTGCCAAGTGGCATCTCACCACATACCAGCCTGCAGCTTCCCGTCAATAGAGTAAGGTGGATCAATTTTACCATGCCCAGCAAAGATGCCATGAGACAAGCCATGGTCGAAATGGCAAACACAGAGATAGGAGCCGGAATCACTAAGGTGCCAATATTCTGGCGCGTGATTGCGCGGGCAAAGTCTAAGGAGGAGTTCTGGGAGCTGTGGTCAAAGGAGAATGAAAAAACAATAAGGGATTTCCATGTTCTTCGCGTATTGCTCATAGGATTTACTTCAGAGGAGCAGCTTGAATACGAAGAGCGAGTATTAATGGATATAATAACTCCACTAGGAGGTGAAGCACGGCGAACCCGTCCAACGGACGAATCCTGGTTCAAAAATGCAGACTCAGCTGGTATGTGGCTGATGTGTGGTGGGTATGTCTCCGTGGATTATGTCATAGAAACCCTTGAGCACTCGATACCCCATGGCGAGAACTACGCCAAGCTGAAGAGACATTATACACCGCCTCTAATGCCCGATTATGGTGACCCGGGCTGGTTCCAAAGCTTTGAACTAGGTCATCAGGGCTATTCTGAGTTCCTTGTATACTGGGACCCAGACGAAAATACTGATGGAGTTGACCAGTTCTATCTGGAAACATCTAAGGAAAACATAAGAAAGCGCTTCTATACCTCGCTCCTGGGTTCGCACCAGCCCCTCTACTTGACGGGGCCTGCATACGGACCAAACTATCATAAATGGCTCTTGAAAATAAAGGACGAGTTTGACCCACAGTTTATCTGCCACCCACCTGTGCCTCTAAACCATGACATATTTGTGGAGCGGGCCAAGTGGTTGCATCCGCAAAAGGATTGGGAAAGCCCAGAATTACCTAAGCTGTCGTAATCCTGCTGGTATGCAGAGGTATAACTATCAGAAGGCTTGAATAATTACCAGCGGCAGCAGGACACTTGTCTTCTTTTATCGCTACGTCTTATCGAAACCGAGGAGATAGCCAGTGGCCAAGACAGAGATGGTATGTCCATTCTCGAATAAGGTCTGTGAGGAATGTGCCCTCTACAGGGGCAGGCACTACTTTTTGTGTTTCTGCGAAAAATACCGGGGCCATCTTAGTAAACCGGGAGAGGTCACCAAGGCAAATCTTCCATTCCTACCCGGAGCAAGATCAAACTCCAAATTTGAAATGCCGACAAAAATCCCAACCAGCGCTATAGACCCGTTTGACATTGACCCCGAAAATCGTAAAAAGAAGACCTGATTCAGAATGCTAATAGAAGGTATTGACAATCACCCACAAATGTTACAAAATGTGTAGCACCTAGATATACCAGGGATGTGAAGGTGACGGAAAACTAAGCTCATTATTTCAGGTCGAGAAGATTAGGGAAGATGAGAATGGAGGTGCTAAATAAGCTCAACATCACAAAGCTAGCAGACTAAAAAGCCCAATACATGTTAAGGAGGTTAAAGAAATATGGCTAAAGACCTAGTTAGCGCATTAGCTGATTTGAAGGAACAAGAAGCGCTTAAGATCGTTGAGGAAAGGCTGAATGGTGGTGAAGAGCCACTCAAAATTCTGGAAGATGCCAGGAAGGCCATGGAAGTCGTGGGCAAGCGCTTTGCCAGCAGCGAGTATTTCATGCCCGACCTGGTATACTCCGGTGAGATACTGAAGGCAGTAACCGATATGGTTAAGCCGAAGCTGAGCCAGGCAGGGGAGGTCAAGCGTGTGGGCAAGGTTGTTTTCGGCACTGTTGCCGGGGATATACATGACATCGGCAAGGACATTGTCGTCTTTATGCTCGATGTCAACGGTTTCGAGGTATATGACTTAGGAGTAGATGTACCGGCGCAGAAGTTTGTGGAAAAGATAAAGGAGAGTGGTGCCTATATTGTTGGCTTGAGCGGCTTTTTGGCGCTGGCTTTTGATTCAATGAAACAGACCGTAGAAGCCATACAAGCTGCCGGCTTACGAGACAAGGTAAAGGTCATGATTGGCGGCGGCCAGGTCAGCGACGAGGTAAGGAAATATACCGGCGCGGATGGTTATGGCATGGATGCTATGGCCGGGGTGTCCATGGCTAAGAAATGGATCGGTGCTGGATAAGAATCCTTAGCAAGGATATACAGGAGGGAATAAATATGGAAAAGAAATGGGAAGAGATGTCATCGGATGAAAAACAGGAAGCGCTGTTTCAAAGGTGGATTTCGCCAGAGGGCGTAGAGTTCGCCAGCCCCGAAGCCGAGAAGCTATATAAGGAGAGAGCAACCAGGATAAAAGATGCTATTCAGCTGAAAAAAATGCCGGACAGGGTGCCTGTCTTTCTAATTCCAAGCTTTGCCCCCGCTTATTATTCCGGGTTAACCCCTCACGATGTCATGTATAACTATGACAAAATCATTCCGGCATGGCAAAAATTCTACATGGACTTCCAGCCGGACGCGCACGGGGGCGCCTTTGTGCCTAGTCCTGGGAAATTCGTTGATATGCTTGACTTCAAGCTATACAAGTGGCCCGGACACGGAGTCTCGCCTGAAACCACCTACCAGTGTATTGAAGGCGAATACATGAGGGCGGATGAATATGATCTCTTGATTCATAACTCATTGCATTTCTTCAACTATATCTGGCCGGCGCGCGTATTCGGAGCGCTGGAACCACTCCAGGCACTACCTCCTCTAGCCGGCCTAACCGAAATTTATGGAATTAGCCTTAGTTTTATCCCTTATGGTACACCCCCAGTTAAAGCCGCCTATCAGGCTCTTCTGGAAGCCGGCGATGAAGCCGTGAAATGGATAGGGGCTGTCGGTCCCTTCTACCCAGTGATGGCCGCATTAGGATTTCCCCCCTACCAGGCCGGCGCTACCAAAGCTCCTTTTGACGTGATCGGCGATACCCTCAGGGGAACCAAAGCAATAATGCTGGATATGTACCGCCAGCCTGATAAGCTCATCCAGGCCATGGAAGCACTAGTGCCAATGTTTATTCAGATCGGGGTGGGCGCAGCACAACAAAGCGGATGCCCCCTGATTTTTATGCCC
>Ga0209636_10002624_pt1 | contig 18352 bp, 19 predicted proteins | sample DeeMarSWOR152_54_FD_187464 | JGI IMG/M metagenome (GOLD analysis project Ga0209636, IMG submission 187464) | Marine sediment microbial communities from White Oak River estuary, North Carolina - WOR-1-52-54 (SPAdes) (version 2) | ecosystem: Environmental > Aquatic > Marine > Intertidal zone >... | reverse complement strand
AAGTTGAAGCGGATAAACAAGTTTACAGCATTATTGACCAGAAATGGGACCCGAACTTCGGCAGCAAGGCGAACTACAAAATCAGTGATACTCCACCATCGCCCAATGATATCCAAATCGAAAAAGCTGTGCCTGTTCCAGGGATATTAACTTTGCCGCAGGCAGTGGCTCTTGCGACGGCTCATAATCGCGAGTACCAAACCCAAAAAGAAGCTCTTTACATCAGGGCTTTGGATTTGCAGTTGACCCGGCACGAGTTTGAGACCCGGTTTTTCAGCGGGGGAAGGCAAGGGTACGGCAAAGAGGGTAACGATGAAGGAATCGGTGGAGAAGCAGACTTTGGTTTTGACCGGCTGCTTGCCAATGGTACGAGAATTGGTACAAAAGTTGGTATTGCCTGGTTCCATGTGCTCACGGGCAATATTCGCGGCGGGCTGGCCTCAATCCTGAGCGCAACCATAACACACCCTCTACTTCGCGGCAGCGACCGCCGAGTCGTTCTGGAAAATCTCACCCAGGCCGAACGCGACACGCTATACCAGCTGCGCAGCTTCAATCGGTTTCGTAAAACATTTGTGGTGTTGGTTATCACTCAATACTACGAGGTACTGCGACTGTTTGAGACGGCAAATAATGCGCGGAGAAACTACCACAGTCTTGTCGGGGTCTACGAGCAGGTGGAAAAATTGGCCAGGGCAGGGCGTTTACCCAAATTGGAGGTGGATAGAATCCGCCAGGAAAGGCTTCAAGCGGTGGATATCTACATTCAGGCAGAAAAAGAATACAAGCAGGCACTTGACGAATTCAAAATAACCTTGGGCTTACCAACCACAACGGAGTTCCAATTAGACAACAAAGAGCTCAAAGCTTTAAGAGCTACAAAAATGAGTTACCCCGATTTTTCTGAGACCGATGGGGTCGAAGAGGCATTGCGTCAGCGTCTTGATTTGGCTAATAGTGCCGATGCTATCGCTGATGCCGAGCGTAAGGTTTTTGTTGCGGCCGATGCTCTTCGTGGCGAATTGAACATTTTCGTTGGTGTGGATGCCACCTCACTTTCAGGCTCATCAGAATTAGCCGGTGTAGGTGCTTTAGATGATGACCTAACTGCCGACCGAGGCCGTCTCAATCCGCTGAGACGTTTGCGTGACAACAATCCATTGAGAAGTTTTCGTGACGAGTCCGAGATTGGTATCGATTGGGAACTGCCTCTCGATAGAGTGGCCGAACAAAACATATATCGCAAAGCTTTAATTACTCTGAGCCAGCGACAGCGAGAGTATGGGCTGGCCGCCGATATGATTGCATTGGAGGTGCGACAGGCCTATCGTGATTTGACCGAAGCCGCTAAGCGTTACCGTGTCCAGCTAAAAAACCTGGCTGTGGCAAAGAAACGCTTTGACAATGCGCTGCTGCTGGTGCAGTACGGCCGGGCAAGCAGCCGACGAGTGCTTAATGCCCAGGATGATTTATTTGACGCCCAAAATGCTGCTGTTGATGCCTTGATAGGTTACACTATTGCTACATTAAATTTCTATTGTGCTACCGAAGTGCTTGAGGTTCGGCCAGATGGGATGTGGCAAACAACGAAGATTGCTGAGAAAAAATCGCTACCTGCTGACTTGCCGGTTGCAGAAAGTTCATCCATACTTGGAACTGCGGACAATCAAGCTGAGACGAGAGAATTTGTCACCCTCGAGACGACTAAAACAAAATCCAAGATTGATAATCAATCAGAAATTATACGAGTCCTGAGAAATATGTGCACTTCATTAAGTGGGGAGCAACCGTGAGGAAAAGGTAATCAGCGGCGTGGTCCCGTGGTTAGTTGCTGACTTTGCGGTTATGGCAGCTTCCTGGCTCGAATGCGAAAATCCTGTTGTCTTAATCATATACGCCAAGCAAATCGTATCGATTTATTTGAAAATTCATAAGTATAAAGGATGTAAGAAATGAAATGTATCTATAAAATGATTCTCTTTTTAATTATATGTAGCGCCATAGGCAGTGCTACTCATGGCAATTTAGATGAACTTTATATTGTATATCGCGGAGCGAGCGATGCTTCTGCTGCGGCAGCGTTGGGAAATGACATGTTTGTGGTAGCTGATGATGAAAACAACGTATTGAGAATTTATAAAATGAATCTTGAATCGCTGCCAATAGCTTGCTATGACTTGACTCCGTTTATTGTGGATGACCCCAAATACCCGGAGGCCGATATTGAAGGAGCAACAATGGTCGACGGTCGTATCTACTGGATAACTTCTCACGGCAGAAACAAAGATGGAGAAATGCGCCAGAACCGGTACAGGTTTTTCGCCACCTCAGTCAAGGTGGAAAATGACAGTGTTATACTTACTCCAGTTGGCACCCCATGTCGCACTTTAATCCAGGAGATGACAAAATCAGAAATGACACAACACCTGGAACTTGATAAAGTGACTCGGTTTGATGCAGAGAAACTTAAAAAGAAAGAACGTGAAAAGCTTGCACCTAAAAAAGAGGGCTTAAATATTGAAGGGCTATGTGCAACTCCCGACGGCAAAACACTTTATATAGGATTTCGAAATCCTCAATTTTTTGATCGGGTAACTTCCAAGAAAAGAGCAATTATTGTGCCTCTGCATAATCCACATCAGGTAATTGAAGATGGAAAGTTACCAATATTTGGTTTCCCTATCTTGTGGGATTTGGATGGACTCGGGATTAGAAGCATGGAGTATTCTCGTTTTCATAAGTCATACTTCATCATTGCTGGCCCACAGGACGAAACACCACGTTTTGCCCTATATCGCTGGTCAGGCAAAAAAGAAAGTCCGCCGATACTGGTAAAGAAATTTCCGATAGACCAAAGTAATTTTACTCCGGAGGCATTGATTGTCTTTGAAAATTCCGGCAGGTTACTCATACTTAGTGATGATGGAAATATCGTCATTGATATATCTGACGCATCTGAGTGCTTGAAAGGGAAAATACTTAAAGATGGAAAGTGCTTAAATAAATATCTATCTGACCAAAATAAAAAACACTTTAGGGGCATGTGGCTGGTGCCGTAACTACCGATTCTTACCAGAGTGTTGACATAGTTGATTATATGGCTTTTAAGAATCGACGGTAAAGATATTTATGAGACTATATTTGTGAAGAAATGTACGGCTTAAGCCTGCCGTCTGGGTTTGATTACAGATTGGCACCGGCTAAATTAGTCGGTCCTTTTTTCCCTGCTAAATATTGCCACTACGAGAACTATTAAAAGCACAACGGCTGATATGTATTTAACAAGCGGTGGCAGCATCCAGCCGGGCCTGGTAGCTATCTGAAAGTCAACGCCGGCGGCGATATAGTCGAGCAAAATACCACCTGAGAGGGCACAACCGGCCACGGTAATCAGATAGGTAATTGCACTAGCCCTGCCTAAAACCTTCCAGATGGTTACAAAAGACGCTGCATTGGTAGCGGGGCCGGTCATAAGAAAGACCAGAGCTGCTCCGGGTGTTATGCCTTTTAAGATAAGGGCTGCTGCAACGGGCACCGAGGCGGTTGCACAGACGTAAACCGGAATACCCAAAAACATCATAATCACCATTGGCAAAATGCCGGTGCCTAATTTTTCCGCAAAGTAACCATCTGGCACCAGAGCAGAGATGATGGCTGCAATAACCAGCCCTACCAGCATTGCTCTGCCGATGTCACGGGGCAGTGTAACGAAGCCATATTTTAATCCTTTGGCGATTTTCCAGTTATTTTTATCAGCGCAGCATTCGTTCGAGGGCTTCGGCGGTGTTGGTTTGTCGTCTTTTGTGCTTTTAGCAAACACACTAACCAAGGTGCCGCCGACAAGGCCGGTTACAAGGGCCGCCAGCGGCCTAAAAATGGCAAAGATGGGGCCGAGCAGACTTAACGTTACAAGAATGCTGTCAACGCCGGTTTGTGGGGTGGAAAGTAAAAATGATATTGTAGAGCCCTTGCTCGCACCCTGTTTGTGCAGTGACATTGATACCGGAATAACGCCGCACGAACACAAAGGCAACGGAATTCCGAAAAGCGATGCCTTCAACAGAGGCCATATTCCTCCGCTGCCGAGATGCCTTTGCACCATACGCTGGGATATAAATACCGATAGAAGCCCGGCCACGAAGAAACCAAACAACAAGTACGGGGACATCTCGGCTACGGTGTCCCAAAAGTCGATTATTATCGATTTGGCAAAATCAGCCATTATGCACCACGTTTTTCATACCGGCCATTAATCTTCTATTGTTTCGGTCTTACTCACATTGCCCTGCAAACCGATTGTCACATCTTCAAAAGGCATTTCGAGGCCATTTCGAGCTATCGCTTCACGTGCGATGTGTATCAGACCAAAACAGCACGGTACCTCCATATGAATCACCATCAAGCTGTTGAGCTTATTGGCCTTCAATATCGCAGCAAGTTTCTCAATATAAAACTCTGTATCATCCAACTTCGGACAGCCCACAACAATACTGTGCTCTTTCAGAAACTTGTTGTGAAAATCACCCATCGCAAAGGGGATACAATCGGCCACCAGCAGTAAATCAGCATTTGCGAAATACGACGCATGTGGTGAGACGAGTTTCAACTGAACCGGCCAGTGACTTAGCTGGGACGGGACCTCTGCTACATTGACTTCAGCGGTTCCGCTTTTTTCTCGCAGCTGTTTAGTCATCATTCCAGGGCATACGAAGTCGGTTTGCATCTTAGCTTTTTGCCCTTTGGCCAGATGTTTTTGAGTTGCATCTTCATCAAATTCTTCAGCTTCTCGCCTTTCAATGGTTATGGCATCCTGGGGACAGTGGCCGATACAGGCACCAAGGCCATCACAGTAAATCTCGCTAACCAACTTTGCCTTACCGTCGATTATCTTTATAGCTCCTTCGGCGCAGGCATTAACACATAAGCCACAACCATCGCATTTTTCCTCATCTATTTTCACTATATTTCGCAAAACCATATCGAACATCTTCATTTTGAACTTTTTGGTCTGCCGGATTGGTCGTCAGATTTCTTTATAATACCGACGCATTGCTTTGCATATTGGCACCATTCCGCGCAGCCGAGGTCTATCTTCGGGTTGACCACCATTTGTCCGCATTTGCGGCACCTAAGCTTCGGCTCATCCTTGAAAAACTCTATAGTCTGACCGCAGCCAGGACACTGCACTTCAAAAATATCATCCGGCTTCCAAAATCTCTGGTCTTGTCCGGGGCATCTGACCATATATGTATCCTAACCTACTGCCACCCAGTTACCTTGCCTGCTGTAACGTCAATCTGTTTCTTAAATTTCTTGCCGGATACGAACCGGTACTCATTTTTCTCCTTCAATACCACATCATTACTATCTACCATTATTGTGATATCTTGTTCGGGGTTTCTTTCGTGGATTACGTTAGCTAACAGAAAGGCCTTTTCGAGTCCGTCGCCGGTGTTGTAATTGGCAAGTTCATCTGGCTGAGCGAGGCGTTTGCCGTCGTAAATCGAGGCATTGGCCATTTGTTCCAGTTGGCTGTAGGTTTCTTCAATGGACATCGATTTGAACTTTTCAACTGAAACAGGATTGCGTTCGATTGCTGCTTTAATGAATGGGGCCCAGTCGCAAGTTTCCATATCACGGTATGCGTAAAAGGCAAGGTCGGCAGTGGTATTGGTCTTGCGAATAGATTGCAGATAATCAGTTATTTGCTCTCTGGTATCATTTGCGTCGATTTTAATTGGTTGTCCGGTTAGATATTTTTTCTCGATAGTCGGTAGTTTTGCTTCGGTGTGCACAAAATCGGCGAGTTTATCAACGAACTGGCCGGCATCAGGGACAACCGACTCAATATATTTTTTGAAAGTCGATTTTCCTTCGGGCGTTCGTATATCAATGTTTTGCTCTTCTATAAATTTTTCAAGCTCATCGCAGCGGATTCGGTTAGGCAATTGGTATGGGACAAAATCCTCGTCCGAGACCTCAGCAAGTAATTTATCATAGGTTTTGTCAGCTATTCTGTAATTGCTGCTATGCTCGTAGTGAAACAGGACCTCTGCTTTCAAGAATTGTACCTGGCCGTGACAGTCGCGACAGACTTGAAAGAATTTTTGATAGTCCCGATTGGCCCGCAGAAAATTCGCAAAAATCTGAATAGTTAAGTCTGTTGATAAATACGATGCAAGTCTCTTAGCAAAGTGGTGGCAAGCTTTTCTATTTATAGTAGCATCGTCATAAATACAATGAATGTAGCCGGATGAGTGGGCCACAATTGTAATATTTTCATTTCGCAGAGCTCGCTGGGCCTTGTTGGAGATAGCAGAGCCGTTAAACCACATCGTTCTGGTGACTAATCTTCGGTTGTTGGTCAAAACTCCATCCTGTATATCGATGAAGTTTTGTGAGTGAAGCGGGGTAAGTATCATATAAATATCTTTTAGCGGGATTCCACAGATGATAAAGGCGGCTGCTGCATATAAAGTCGATAATGAAACGCACTCTCCTGCCCGTTTTGTGTAGCCGGCTTTATAACGAAAGGCATCCATCGCTTCGACTGTCTCGGTTTTCCAGTATGGAATAATGTCGCTATCATATTTATCCAGACCGAAGTGCTTACGGATATCGACGTCGAAATAATATTTGTCACCTTCGTAGCCGAACAGGGCGTTGCTTTGGGCAATATCATTGGGCGAGATAAATTCGGCAAATCGCTTAAGCTCTCTGGCCTTACTGGTAAGGCCCCACGTTTCAAGGTCGAGATTAAATTCGTACTCGTCCATTATGAATTGCTTGAGTCGCATCAATTTTTTGTAGCTGCCTTTGCCCTGAAGCTTTTTGAAACAATCGAGTTTGCGCCATTGCCAGATAATCGGGCTCATAATATTGGCCAGGACTAAGCTGTAAATCAGCTCCGGAAATACAAAGATTTCCATATCCGAAAGCGTGATTGCTGAGGTGTATTTTTCAAGCTCTTGTGAATTCATCTTGCCTCATTTTCCTCTCTCGAACAATATTCAAAAAGTTCACAATCGACGCATCGGGGACAGTATCGACCGGTACAGTTACCTAGTATACCAAGCCGGCTTAATGCAAAATCATATTTTACGGGGTCGGCTGGTGTGATTTCGGCAAAACCTTCTGTTATATCCACAGCCGTGGATAGACAAATCGCTTTTCTATCGTGAAATCCTAAAATCCCGCACAATCGGCCCATATGTACATCGACCGGCACAATAAGTTTGGCTTTGTCAATCGAGTTCCATAAGCCCACATCAACGTCGTCATTGCGTATCATCCAGCGCAAGAAAAGATTTAATCTTTTACAGGCACTGCCTGCCTCAGGCCTGGGTAGTAAATAACCCAGGCCTTTTGTGATATGGCCGTTATTCCTCTCAGCGTGCAGGTGCAGAAGCGAGTTGCAAAATTTCGATAGTGCAGGCATTACACTCTTATCAGATGAATTGTAGCCTTGAACGAAAAACTTTTGAATGCTGCCATACCGGCTCAAAACTTCCTTTAACAGCTCCAATAAATCTGAAATGTCGTCCCCTGTGGTAAACCGATGCTTGAAATTCTTCAGCTTTTGTCTTTTCTGCATGTCAAAGTTTCGGGCAAATTCAAAAGGGCTGCTGCCCATACGGTCAAATAAAATAGTGAGTCCTTTTTCAATCTGCTGGACTCTGCCGTAAGCGAGCTGGGCCGCCAAAAAGGCAACAATCTCTCTATCGGCCCGATTGGAATATTGATATACGAACTGCAGTGGGTCCGGCTTTATACAATCACGGCGATTGTATTTGATATGGAGCTTTTCCAGCACTTCTTTTATTTTGACAGCTTTTCTACTCACCAAGCACCGCCGACTTAAATTCTTCAAAACCCATTTTTTCAATCATAGCTCCTATTCTCTGGCGTGGCTTTGCATTGGCTTTATAGTATTCGATAATCTTATCGATTAGCTCAAAGGCCTGCTCTGTTGAAAGGTCTTTGGCAAGCTCCTGTGACAATCTCGGCTTAGCTCCGCCGTTACCGCCGACCAGCACCTTCCAGCCCTTGGGCAAGCCGACAAGCCCAATGTCTTTGATGCAGGTTTCGGCGCACTGGTTCGGACAGCCGCTTACGCCGAGCTTGAACTTGCCGGGCAGTTCCAGCCCGTGATATTTTTCATCCAGCTTAAGACCCAGCGAGAGACTGTCCTGAATACCGCGTTTGCAAAATGTTGTCCCCGGGCAGGCCTTTACGCTTCTTACGCAAAGCCCGACCGCCGCTCCGGGTTTCATCCCAAGCTCGGACCAGACGTTATCAACATCTTCTTCTTTTAGGCCCACTATCGCAATTCTTGCGGCACTGGTTATCTTAAGTGCCGCTGCTTCATACTTTTCAGCAACATCGGCGAGCTTTCGCAAAGTATCGGGCTTGACAACACCACACGGAATGTGCGGAGCTACCGCATAGGTTTGTTTATCCCGCTGGATAATTACTCCTTTATCGCCATCCTGCAACATTTTTGCCTCCTATTAACTTGCGGTTTTGAGACGAGATTAACAATAGAACACTTAATGCTTATGAATATCTTCCTCAAAGTAAACGGTCTGAAACTCCGCCAATAAAGTTCTGAGCTTTTCAACATTTGAAAGGTCTGTTGTTTGCTTGGCCTTGGTGCTGTAAACAAGCAAGCCGTGCAGCAAAGTCAGCTGCTTAACATACTTTTCATAGTCCTGGCCCTGGGGCTTGTCAACGGGCTTTAGCCGCTGGGCCATAAAATAATCGGAAGCAATTTCCATTATGTAATCAGCGTGATTTTCCTTGTTCTGAACCCAGCGGACTATCTGATTAAAATTTTTCTCGCTCTGGGCGGAAAGCTCGGTAATCTGCTTCATAGACTTCTCAATAGTGGCAATGTGCTCATCAATCATCGAAATTCGAGCTTTGTCATCGTAGATACCGCAGGGTATTTGACAGTGTGAATATACCATCGATGCAAAAACCATCGCCAAAACTGACACCGCCAGCGCTATCAATTTTTTGCCAGCTACGTTTTTCATTTTTAATCCCCTTTCCCAATAGATAAGTTTTTAATATTCTTCCAAATGATAGAACTCGGCGTTTTCGAGCCAGTGCTCCGGCCTGGATACAAATTCGATTATGTTATCTAATAAAAAATAGTGCTTCTTTTCTTCTTCAGCTAATTTTAGGAAAATTTCTTTTTGTGATTTTTCTGTTACCTCGTCAGCTTTTTCCAAGTAAAAATCCCGGCTGTTCTTCTCGATATCCTGGGCTTTTCTGTAAAGTTCAGTCTGCTTGATGTCGAAATCGAATTCTTCTACGTTTTCTCTCATTTGCTTGAAGATATCTTTAGCTTTCGACAATACATTGGTGCTGCAAACACTTTCCGGGATTTTACTTTTCATTTGCTCAACGACGCTGTAGTGCTTTGCCTCTTCGTCAGCGAGCATATTAAGTATTTTCCGAAGCCCCGCATCGGTTGTCTGATTGGCCAATTGACGGTAGTAATCCTCACTATATTTTTCTTTTTGCATTGCGAACTCAAATATGTCCATATCATCGCTCCTTTGTGCACAAATCAGTCAAATTCCACCAAGCTTTCGCCACTTTCGTCCATCAGACTCGATGAGCTTGTCGGCTTCTGGGAAGCTATCTGCACCTGCGGGGTATTCGTAAAGCGGGTAATCATCGTTTTGCCAAACTTCAAGCACAGGCGTTAATAATTGCCAGGCAATCTGCACTCCATCCTGTCTTGCAAAGAGGGTCTGGTCGCCGAGCATACAGTCTAAAAGTAATCTCTGATACGCTTCGGGCATACGAACACCAAAGATGCTTTGATAGTCAAACTTCATATTCAGGGTGCTCATACAAATTTTTGAGCCGGGCCGTTTGGCCTGAAAGCTTAAAGAAATTGCCTCCTGCGGTTGTATCTGCAGAACAAGAACATTAGGCGACATATCAGCGAAGGCTGCTGAGGTAAACATCGAATGCGGAACTTTTTTGAAACTGATAGCAATCTCGGTATCCTTGCAGGTTAGCCGTTTACCTGCTCGCAGATAAAAAGGGATATCCTTCCACCGCCAATTGTCTATAAGCAATTTTGCAGCGACGAAAGTTTCAGTCCTGGACTGCGTGCCTATTCCAGATTCTGCACGATAGCCGGTGACTTTTTTACCATTTATTGAGCCGGGGCCATACTGGCCTCGAACAAAAAATTTATTTAGCTGGTCCGGTTTGAATGGGCGAATGGACCGAAGGAGTTTGACCTTCTCGCTACGAATATGGTCTGCCTCGAAAGATGCCGGCGGCTCCATCGCCGCCAGAGCAAGCATTTGAAGCATATGATTTTGAAACATATCGCGAAGGGCACCGGCCTTGTCGTAATAGCCGCCGCGATGCTCAACGCCTATGGATTCAGCTATCGTAATCTGAACGTGGTCAATATAATTGCGATTCCAGACCGGCTCAAATATGGCATTGGCAAAACGAAACATCAAGATGTTTTGAACGGTTTCTTTGCCTAAATAGTGGTCAATGCGATAAACCTGCGATTCATCAAAACAGCGATGGATTACGTTATTTAGTTCGATGGCACTTTGTAAATCTTTGCCAAACGGCTTTTCTACAATGACTCTGGGCTGCTTTTTTGAATCAGACTCATCTATGCAGGATAATCCCGATGAGCCGAGTTGTTCAACTATTGTAGAGTATAAAAACGGAGGGACAGCAAGGTGAAAAATATGAGGCCCATCAACTTTGTGCTTTTTGTCCAACTCAGCAAGTTTAGCTTTGACATTCTGATAAAACGAAGCGTCATTATAGTCGCCACTTATATAATAGAGCTTGCGAGTAAAGGATTTTAGCTGCTTTACGGGTACATCAGCCCATTTTTCCTGTATCGTTTGCAGTGCCATTTTGCGAAACTTTTCGTCTGAAAGGTCTTTTCTGCCGCTACCTAAAAGATAGAACTGTTCGCTGAGCAGGCCTTGCTCGTAAAGCCGGGCTATGCTTACGAGCAATTTTCTGCGGGTCAGGTCTCCGGATGCCCCAAAGACGACCATACCATTCGGCGGAGCACTTACCTCTGCGCAAACAGTTTCTTGCTCGCTTACGGATGGCCGAATTTCCTGCATAGCGATTATCCCTCACTCTCACTTAATGTCCGCAAAAACATACTCTCTTCAATGTGGGATTTAATCCTCGACCGGCTCAAACTGGTCTTTTTCGGCTCCACATTCTGGGCAGACCCAATCGTCCGGCAAATTTTCAAAGGCAGTGCCGGGCTCAACACCATTTTCAGGGTCGCCCTCAGCCGGGTCGTAAATGTATCCGCATACAAGGCATTCATATTTCTTCATATTCTTTATCCCTTTTGTTGTTTCTGTTTTCGGTTTGACTTCGTGATATGTGGCAGCGGTCTTTGGCGTTTTTCCTCTTTTAATATCACGGTAATAAGCATAAGTCATCGGCTCTTTGCTTTCGTCAAGCGTTTCGCAGGCCACAATTTTGGCAATAAATAAGGTATGGCTCACAACGTCAATATTTTCGGTAACTTCGGCTTCAATGAAAGCTGCGGTGTTATCCAAAACTATCGGGGTGCCGGTCTGGCCTATCCTAAATTTTACCTGCTCAAACTTATCGATGTCCCTTCCGGAGTTGAAACCGAATCTGCCTATAAAAGGCATAGATGCCTCTTGCGATAGAATAGAGATAGTAAAAACTTTGCTGCCTGCAATATACTCGTGGGTTAAGCATTGTCTGTTGACACTGACCGCTATCATCGGAGGCTCCGGCGTGATTTGAAATGCGGTATTGACAATGCAGCCGTTAAATTTGCCATCCTTTTTCGAGCTAAGTATGCACATTCCATAGCTTAGCTTAAATAGCGAGTCTAAATCCAGCATTTGCCTGTCCCCGGGCAACTTCGCAGACAACGATTTGTCGACAGCGAAAAACCTATCAATTACTTCAAATCTTTCAACCGCTGGCTTAAAACAACAATATGGCCTTTTTCTTCATCGATGATTGCCTCGACTTTATCCCGACCAGCTCTGGGCGGAACATAATCTTTCAGGCCGAGATAGAAGGCGATGGAATCCTTCTCCGCCTGGATGGCCGTTTTCAAGATGTCTTCCGGGGGCTCTTGGCCAGTTAGCTGACCTGTTACGTCTTTTTTCAGGTCGAATACGTGCCCATCCGCCATTGCTTGAAGATATAAAGCGGCTTGGTTGTCAGGGTCAAAGGTCATCAATTGCTGATTGCCGGATGCGAATTCTTTTCTCATCCCGGCGAAGACCTTCTCGTGCTCGGCCTCCATATCGGCAAGGTCCAGCAGCGTTTTGCGGACGGCCTGGTCGGAGAAACTTTCTGCTGCTTTGCGATAGAACTTGATTCCGTTTCGTTCGATTTGTTCAGCCATTTCAAATATTTCATCTGCGTTAAAAGTAATAGCACCCATTATTCTTGCTCCTTATCTGTTGGCGGGGTAAATACCCGCTGACCTAATTCGCTGTCGAGCATAAATATACCGCCCGGCGTTTTGTCCACTAATTTGAGCTTCTGCAGCACACCGTTGGCGGAGGCCTCCTCCTCGACCTGCTCATTGACGAACCACTGCAAAAAGCTGTTTGTAGCGTGGTCTTTTTCCTGCACAGCCAGGTTGACCAGCTTGTTAATCAGGCCTGTAACTTTCTGCTCGTGCTTGTAGACCGCCTCGAAGACGGCTAAAGGTGAATCCCATTCGCTCGGCGGCTGTGCTATGGCTTTCAATGAGACTTTGCCGCCGCGCTCGTTTACAAAATCGTAGATTTTCATCGCATGAAGTGCTTCCTCCTGTGTTTGAATCCTCATCCAGTTTGCAAAGCCGGCCAAATTCAAAGATTCAAAATAGGCCTCCATCGCTAGGTATAGATAAGCTGAATACAGCTCGGCATTAACTTGCTCGTTTAGAGCATCTTGCATTTTCTTGCTTATCATATCGACTGTCCTTTCCATAATCCGTGAATGTTACAGTGCTCACGTGTGCTGACAGAATCAGCCTCAACATTAAACACGGCTTCAGGCGCCATCCCTGCTTCAAGGAACTGCCGGTATGCCTTTCCATCAGCAAGCAGCTCTATCCACTCAATATGATGCTTTTCTTCCATAGGATGTGGCACGCTGCCGATCTTGACCTTATAGCCGCCATCGGTTTTCTCAATCACAGGTACGTGTTTTTCCTTGCCTTCGTCGGCTGTCTTTGCGGTAAGGTTTTCCATCGGCTGGTCGCAGCAAACTAACTGACCGACCCCTCCGTGCACGACTTCCACGATATTACCACACACCGTACATTTATAGATTTCCAGTTTCTTAGCCATAATTTCCTCCTTTTGCAATTTGCATAATTTGATAGTTTCAGTTTTTCGTATTTAACCCCACGTAAAAATCCGTTTTATTTGATGATTTTAAGCTGCTTATGTTTAGCCAGGATTTCATCAGCCAATCTCTCAAGTGCCGCAAAATCCTGGTCTTTAGGATAACCTTTTGCTACCACCGGCTCAAGGATTTCTACTTTGAGGTTTGGAACCAGCGACGTAATCTGTTCGACCATTTTACCACCCCAGCCGTAGGAGCCGATGATAGAGGCAAATTTTATCTTGGGCCTGAGTGCATTTGCCAAAATCGCAGCGTATGCGACTTTTGGATGCGCGCCTGTCAAAACCGTGGGACAGCCGAGCACAATTGTAGCTGCATCAACAAGCGCCATTGCCAGTTTGCCAATATCAGTTACGGCAAGATTAAATTGCTTGACTGCAATACCTCTTTCAATCAAAGCATCCACAAAATGTTCGACCATTTTTTGGGTGCTGTGATGCATCGATATATACGGTAGAACCACTTCGTTTTTGACCTGGTCATTGACCCAATCTTTATAAGCATTGATAATAAATTCCGGCTTGTCATAAACCGGGCCGTGACTGGGGGCAATCATATCTATTTGCAGGGCCTTTATTTTTTCCAGATTTTTCTGTATTGACCCTCTGAAGGGCATCATTATCTCTGCGTAATATCTCTTGGCTGCTTCGTAAACTGTTCCCTCGTCATCCACAAACAGGCTGCTCGTTGCCAGGTGTGAGCCGAAGAAATCGCACGGGAAGAAAATTTTGTCTTCCTGCAGATATGTCCCCATAGTCTCCGGCCAGTGAACCCACGGAGTGTAAATAAATTGCAGCGTCTTATTGCCTAAAGAAAGCCCCTGGCCGTCGTCGACTGTAATGAATCTATCTTCAGCAATGTCAAGTAAATCAATAAGCATCCCTTTGCACTTTGGATTCGTTACCACCTTTGCATCGCCGTAAAGCATTAATATATCAGGTATGCTACCGGAATGGTCCTGCTCGGCGTGGTGGGCGACAATATAATCTATCCTGTCAACACTCAGCTTGATGAGATTATCTATCAAAGCAGTCGTTTTCGTAGGGTCAACAGTATCCAGCAGCGTCACTTTTTCGCTGCCTTTAATCAGATAAGCGTTGTAGCTTGTTCCATCGGGCAGCGGAATCAGCGCGTCAAATAATCTTCTGTCCCAGTCAATCGCCCCTACGGAATAAATATTTGTTTTTAACTGCCTCATTCTGCTGCCTCTTTCGCTGCCTTCAGCGCGGCTTCGTAGTCTGGCTCATTGGTCAGTTCGTCAACTATCTGCGTATACCGCACAATCCCTTCCCTGTCCACTACGAATACTGCCCGTGCGAGCAAACGCAGCTCCTTTATAAGTACGCCAAAGGCCTGGCCAAACGATGCTGTGCGATGGTCAGAGAACATATTGATATTCTTAACATCCGCAGCTATGCACCAGCGGTCCTGTGCAAAGGGCAGGTCCATACTAATCGCCAGTACCACTACATCGTCGCCTAATGCCACCGCTTCCTCGTTGAATCTTCGTGTCATCATATCGCATACCGAGGTATCAAGTGATGGAAAAGATGAAATGATACATACTTTGCCACGAAAGGAGGAAAGCTTTACAGGCGCCAGTTCTTTCCCAACAACCTCACAATCCGGCAGCGCATCGCCAACCTTGACTTCGTTACCCACCAAAGTCAGGGGATTGCCTTTCATCGTTACCAGGCCCTTTCGCTCTTGCACAGGTATTCTCCTCTATATTTTTTAGTAGTTGACCGCTTCCAATTCAAAATGCGCCTGTGGATGTGCGCAAGATGGGCAGGTTTCAGGAGCTTCCGTACCTTCGTGGACATAGCCGCAGTTTCTGCAGACCCATCTGACAGGTTTTTCGCGTTTGAAAACTCGTCCCTCGGTTATATTCTTCGCCAGCGCAATATATCTTTGCTCGTGGCGTTTTTCAGCAACTGCAATATTCCTAAAGACCTCGGCGATTTCACCAAATCCTTCTTTTTCCGCCACATTCGCAAACTCCGGATACATCTGTGTATTTTCGTAGTGCTCACCTGCAGCGGCGGCCTTTAAGTTCTCAAGCGTGTTGCCGATAACGCCAGCCGGATAAGCCGCGGTAATTTCCACGTCGCCGCCCTCGAGAAACTTGAACTCCCGTTTGGCATGCTCTTTTTCCTGGTTGGCGGTTTCCTCAAAGATTGCAGCTATCTGCTCGTAGCCCTCTTTTCTGGCCTGGCTGGCAAAATAGCTGTAACGATTCCTGGCCTGGGATTCACCCGCAAAAGCGGCGAGAAGATTTTTCTCCGTTTGTGTGCCTTTTATGCTTTTCATATCTTGTCCTTCCTTAAAAAGCTTCCTTGATACTAACAAATACCGCACAAATCCTGCAACATTGTAGTGTCGGGCTATGGTTTGTCAAAACAAACGTTATCATAGGGATTTCTGTGCTTTGAGAATGTTACGCAAAGATGAGGAATGGGTTCGGCGGAATATGGCTGGTTTCTGGAGATACCGGTTGGGCAACGAATACCGACTGCTGCGATTTTTGCATTGATAGGGCCGGGTTTTGCACATATAATGAGATAGTAGTCATTATCAGTGGTAAAATTTTTGAGGTGTTTTTGGCCGAGTGGCGGAATGGCAGACGCTGGGGACTTAAAATCCCCTGCCCGAATAGGGCGTGTGGGTTCGAATCCCACCTCGGCTACTATTCGTATCTCGTGAATCGCATCTCGTTTTAGATACTCGCTGAGCTGCGAGCAATGTGCGGGAGATAAATATGGCGAAAAAGAACCTTAAACTTATAGATGTAGAAAAACCCAATCTGTATCGGAATACTTTTCCTTACATCGAGTTCCCTAAGGCAATATTCGACAACCAGGTCGTTCCGTATGATATTCCAGAGGGAATTTGGATAACGGACACGAGCTTTCGTGACGGTCAGCAGTCCCGGCCTCCCTATATGCCGGAGCAAATCCTGCGAATATACGATTTACTGCATGAAATAGACGGCGGAACAGGTTTGATTCGACAGAGCGAGTTCTTTCTATACTCAAAGCGTGATAGAGAGGCGGTAGAGCTGTGTAAAGGGCGCGGCTACAAGTATCCTGAGATAACCGGCTGGATAAGAGCTGCGTCGGCTGACTTTAAGCTGGTTTCGGAAATGGGTCTTGGTGAAACCGGCATTTTGACCTCGGCAAGCGATTATCATATATTCCTTAAGCTGCGAAAGACACGAGCCCAGGCGATGGATTCATATCTTGATATTGCGAAAACAGCTCTGGATAGAGGGGTTATCCCACGATGCCACCTTGAGGACATAACAAGAGCCGATTATGAAGGTTTTGTGCTGCCGTTTGTGGGTGGGTTAATGAAGCTGGCCGAAGAGTATAAAAAGCCGGTCAAGATTCGGCTTTGTGATACGCTCGGATTTGGTCTGCCGTGGGCCGGTGCAGCTTTGCCGAGGAGCATTCCAAAACTCATTTATGGACTTCGGCAAATTGGTGTGCCGGCCGAATGGCTGGAATGGCACGGCCATAACGATTTGCACAAGGTGCAGGTGAACGCTGCAACGGCTTGGCTGTATGGCTGTTGTGCCGCCAACGGTGCCATATTCGGAGTCGGTGAACGAACCGGCAATCCACCTCTCGAAGCACTGGTTGTCGAACATGCACAATTAAAGGGCACAACTGCCGGCGTCAACTATGCGGCGATAACCGAACTTGCTGAGTATGCTAAGAAGGAGCTGGGCTTTGAAATTCCGCCCAATTATCCGCTGGTTGGAAAGGATTTCAATGTCACGCGGGCTGGCATTCACGCTGATGGCCTGCTCAAGAACGAAGAGATTTATAGCTGCTTCGATACGGCAAAGTTACTCAACCGTCCTGTCAGTGTAGCAATTACCGACAAAACCGGAGCGGCAGGTATCAAACACTGGATAGAGGCCAAGTACGAAATCGAAATCGCCAAGCACGACCCCCGCGTAATGAAAATAAAAGACAAAATCGATGCTGAGTATGCAGAGAACAGGGTATCAGCAATATCTGATGAGGAAATGTTCAAGTGGGTTCGAGAAGTTTTCGGCGATGATTTGCCACTACTGAGAGAATAAGGGGATAAAATTTAGACAAGTAAGTTTGCTTTACATATAAGTACATCAACACATTTACCTTGACTATGCCGGATAGAAAAATTAAAGCGGTGCTGTTTGACCTGGGCGAGACTTTGGTAAGCTTCGGGAAAGTCAACACGACCCAGCTTTTTCGACAAAGCGCCAGATTGTCTTATGATTTTCTGAAAAGTTGCGGCCAGTCGGTCGGTAATTTCAAATGGTACTGCTGGCGAAACCTGATATCTCTGCGGCTCCGACACTGGCTTTCCAATATAACCGGCAGAGATTTTGATACGCTGGCACTATTAAAAAAGTTCGGTGCAAAAAAAGGTATTAAGCTGGATGAACAACAGTGGCAGCATTTGGCGTGGCTTTGGTATGAGCCCTTGAGCAAAGTGGCTAAAACTGAATCAAATGTTGCCGAGACTTTAACTAAATTAAAGGAATCTGGCCTTAAGCTCGGCATAGTTTCCAATACCTTTATAAACGGCAGCTCTCTGGAGAAGCATCTAAAGCAGTTAGGTATGCTAGAGTTCTTTACGGTAAGAGTTTACTCGTACGAATTTAGTTTTCGCAAGCCCAATGCTAAAATTTTTAAAATTGCTGCCGAGAGGATTGGCGAAATGGTCGAAAATATATTGTTTGTAGGCGACCGTGTCGATAATGATATTAAGGCCGCGGTGAAGGCCGGTATGACCGCTGTCTTAAAAGCTGCTTACACTAACGTCGGCAAGAAAATCCCAAAGGGAGTTTGGAAAATAAATCAGCTTTCCGAATTGCCGGGGCTGATAGAAAAAATTAATGCGTGAAGCGTAAAGCGAGAGACAAGAAACAAGCTGCAAGTTACGA
>Ga0209636_10002623_pt1 | contig 18354 bp, 12 predicted proteins | sample DeeMarSWOR152_54_FD_187464 | JGI IMG/M metagenome (GOLD analysis project Ga0209636, IMG submission 187464) | Marine sediment microbial communities from White Oak River estuary, North Carolina - WOR-1-52-54 (SPAdes) (version 2) | ecosystem: Environmental > Aquatic > Marine > Intertidal zone >... | reverse complement strand
AGGCTGGACAACAAACATGTATGCCTCTCTTGAAAACGTTTACTTGGCTATAGGTTACCAAGATGAGACCGTTTTGCATAGAATCCAAATAGAGAACAATGAGATCTCTTACGTTGCCGACGGCCAAGTTCCAGGAACAGTCCTAAACCAGTTTTCTATGGATGAGCATGACGGCTACTTCAGAATAGCAACTACACTCCATTGGAAAAATAATGTCTACACTATGAATATGGATTTAGAAATAGTCGGCAGATTGGAGAACATTGCACCCAGAGAGACTATTCATTCGGCCCGTTTCATGGGAGACATATGCTACCTTGTAACTTTCCAAAAGATCGATCCATTCTTCGTAATTGACCTTTCCAACCCGTACAGCCCACAAATCCTCGGCGAACTAAAGATAATTGGCTACTCTGACTACCTACATCCATACGATGAAAACCACGTGATAGGAGTAGGCAAAGAAACAATTCCCGAAGCAGCAGACTTTTCTTGGCATCAAGGAGTAAAAATATCGCTTTTCGACGTTACAGACATGTGTGAACCGAAGGAAATAGCCAAATTCATAATAGGAGATAGAGGGTCAGATTCACCAGTTCTAAGAGACCACAAAGCGTTCCTATTTGACAGAGAAAAGAATCTACTAGTATTACCCGTTTCCGTGACAAAGATAAATGAAAGCGGAGCTCCTCCATACATCTACGGCGAAGCTGTATACCAAGGTGCACACGTGTTCACTGTGTCATTGATGCTCGAAGAGAAAATCATGCTGAGGGGAAGGATAACTCACATTGAAAACGGCGATGTGCGTGACACTTCTTTCCATATCATACGGACGCTTTACATAGGCGAGGTTCTCTACACAATTTCAAACAGCAAACTAAAAATGAACTATCTATCTGACTTGACCGAAATCAACGAGCTAAACCTTAACGGATAAGAGGAGATTATGTAATTGGCTTTGGGTGATTTTATCAGAATGCTTGGAGATGTCGCGGAAATTATGGTAACAGTGCTACTAGCGTACGTGGTGTACAAGATAGCGGGGCTTGTGGATACACTTAGCCGCAAAATTAAGGGAGAGAAAAACTCATAAACAAAGGTTGGAAACCATATGTCACAAAACCATTCACTCCGCTGGGTTGAAGAAAGAAGAACAAGAGGGAAGAGAGGAGAATTCTCCGAAACTTATCATAGGATACACAATAGAAAAATGATTGAAACAGTGCAGGTGTGTCTTCGTTGCGGAAGAGATTTCTCATTCAAGAAGGGTCGTAAACGCTGTCCGTGTTGCCTAGGTTTTCTTAGAACAAAGACTGTGGTCCTCAAAGTTCCCTAATTTTTTTAGTTTTCACATGAATATTCGTTGTTTCAACTTATGGTTAAGGCTTCTAGGTTCCTTGGGTAATACGTAATTATCTCCGCCCCATCGTCAGTTATCAAAATGGTGTCAGAGTGGCGAAATCCTGCATATCCAGCTTCGTAAATGCCTGGTTCGCAGCTCACAACCATTCCAGCACGTAAAGGCTCGTCATTACCTATATCCAACCATGGAGGTTCATGTCCTTCCAAGCCCAACCCATGTCCAGTGTGGTGCTTAACCAAATGCTCTAAGCCAGCCTTCTTAAACACTTTAATCGTGGCTTTATCAATGTCGCTGCATTTGGTTCCCGGCTTAAACGTTTTGAATGCAGCTTCTTCGGCTTTAACCATCACGTTGAAATAGCGTTTCTGCTTAGGTGTTGGTTTTCCGATAATCATTGTTCTTTCTAGTTCGCAACTGTAGCCGCCTACGTCTGCTCCAGCACCCGTAACGACAACGTCGCCTTTTCTTATCATACGTTTGGTTGCAATAGAATGTGGTATGGCGCTCATTTCACCTATCTGACCCCTGAAGCCAGCGCCTACTGGAGAACTTCTACGCATGGGTTCATAATCGGGTCCAAGAGCTTTTTTCATGATTATGCACGCTTCATTCGAAGCCGCTAGTGCAACTTCAACATCCCATAAGCCTTCAGCTGTATACTCTTGTAGGAAGCTGTGTGCCAGATTCGCCCATTTAGCACTCTCTCTCATCAGCCTAATTTCCTCTTTCGATTTGATGAGGCGCATAGAAGGCACAAAATCCTTCACGTCCACAAATTTCGCTTCGCGCAACTTCTTCGTGATCGGTGGACCTTTATATCCCCATCTTCCAGCGGCTCCAGCTTTGTTGTCAGTGCCTATGCGTTTTTTGGCTAAACCCATGTCTTTTAAGAATTCAGCGAAATGCTCAATTGGATGCTCTTCTCCAGGATAGTCCACGTAAGTCTTCACGTCTTCAATAATTCTCGTCTTTAGCGGAATATGGTCTTCTTCCAAAAGGGGACCCAAAAAGGTGATTTTGCCATCAACGGGTATGATCAATGCAGCTGGACGCTCAGTGGAAATGAATGAGTAACCTGTCAGGTAGAACATACTTGTGCCGTTTGTCAAATACAATGCAGCAAGCTTCCGCCTCGTCAAGTACTTTCTAACTTTTTCTATGCGACCTTTATGTTCCGATTCACTTATCGAAAATTCCAATGTCATAGTCCTCCTAGGATTTTGTCAAATAGTTATAGTAGAAAACAAATAAATGCTTTTCATAGTTTAGAGACAAAACTTTGGGATGTTGTTATGGAAGGGTGTTCCATTCGGCCATTTAAAGACGAAGATATCGATTTTGCGTACAAGTTGGACTTAATGGAGCAGTGGAATCACACAAGAAATGACATTAAACGAGTGCTCGGTTTTGAACCGAATGGCTGTTTCATTGCAGAGATAGGCAGTGAACCTGTTGGACATGTTTTCTCCATTAGTTATGGAAGACTCGGGTGGATAGGATTCCTGATTGTTAAGACTGAATACAGAAGAAGAGGCATCGGCACGCTTTTGATGAAAAAGGCAATGGGTTATCTGTTAAGCCATAAGGCAAAAACAATAAAGCTAGAAGCAGTGTCAGAAATGGCAAACTTGTATCGAAAACTAGGATTTGTTGACGAATTTGATTCATTAAGATTCATTAGGACTAGTGGAAAAGCCGCGTCCGTGTCAAGTCATTTGGTGAAGCTCTTGAAAAAGAAAGACATAATCCAACTCGCAGAATTCGATGCTGGGTATTTTGCTGCGAACAGAATTAGAGTTTTGAGTGGAATTTATGAAGATAATCCGCAACTTTGCTTTGTTTCATATAATATATCTAAGATTGTAGGCTATATTATGTGTTGTGAAGCGGAAAGCGGGTACCGAATAGGCCCTTGGGTGTGTAATCCTAGAAATCGGCAAGTTGCGCATGAACTTTTGATTAAATGCATGGAAACAATAGGATGGAATGAAAAGGTTTACGTAGGCGTTCCAGCTGTGAATAGAGCAGCTGTTGAATTCTTACAGGATTTTGATTTTAGGCAATATTCAAAGAGTATCCGGATGTATTTTGGAGAGAAACTTGAAACTGAACGAGTGAACGGTATATTTGCTATTGGCGGTCCGGAGAAAGGTTAGATTAGTTCTCGAGCTCTGCTGCTTTTCGGGCGAACGTTATGTAGCCTGTATGCCCAGTCATCAAGGTTTGAGGGCGCGTTTTTCCTCTCACAACCTGCATTGTACGCATTAAGCATTCAACGGTTTCGATGTCTATGAAGCCGTTTTCCTCTAACGCTTCAACTGTTTTCACAACTTGGTCTATTGTTGGACTAAAAGAAACTATCGTTCCGCAAGGTTTTAGAGGAGTGTAAGCGTGTGGAACAACAAGCCATGGAATTGCCAAATCCAGTATAACTGTGTCAACCTCATTTTCGTCTATGCCAACCGTTACGTCTTTATTCTTCAATTCTACAAAGTCAATCAAGCCTGCACGCTTCAAGTTTTTCTCTGCGTTTTTAAGGAATTCTTCCCTTATTTCGTAGCTGTAGACCTTGCCGTCTGGCTTAACATAATGGGCGAGAGCCGTGGTTAAAGCACCTGTGCCTGTTCCAGCCTCCACTATACGGCTTCCTGGACCTATTCCGCTGAACATAACTATTAGAGCTACGTCCTTCGGATAGGTTATCTGGGTTTTCCGCATGGATTTGAAAATGTAATCGCGCAGCAAAGGTTTTAACGCTACGAACTCGGTTCTCAGGTTGCTTAGAACTCTGACACCGTATTCTTTTCCAATCATATCATCGAATTTTATGAAGCCCTTATGCGTGTGGAAGGTTTTGCCCTTTTCAACTTTAACGAGGTATGTTTTTCGCCGGCTTAAGTAAAGCAGTACGTAGTCGCTTTCCCTTATTTTTCGAGTCGGCAATTGTAATCACTAAGGTGTGTATTTGAAGGGGTGTTTAGACCTGTCCTTATTTTCTATCAGCTCGTCTATTGTGGGTCTTCCTTCTATTGCTCTTCGAATGGCGTGGCGCATAGCTTTGTAATTGCTTATGTATACCCTTTGCCTATCAACGGCTGTTGGATGAACGAACACGTTAGCGATAATTATCAGATCTTCAACAGCTTCTTTGGGAATTATTCCTTCTGCAACGCTTTCAATAACTGCTTTTGCCACCGCCGTCTGTGCAGGGCCATAAACCATGCTTGCTTGGCGCATACTTCTGATCGTAACCGTTGGAACTATTAGAGTTACAGGTTTAACTGCTAGGTTCGGCTCCAAAATAGCTACTAAGGGTTCATGCCCAGGCGTTGGTGCAGCCTTGGCCTTTGCGAAAGCCTCGGCCAGTGATCCATTCTTTTTGCCGATGAGGAGGTCTATGTGGGCTACTTCTGCGCCTTGTCCCGCTAAGGCTTCACCTACACGCAGGTTGAAGTCTCGTATGATTTCTGGTGTTATGTCGATGGCTCTGAAACGCTCTTCTATGGGTTTCTCCCCGATCTCGAATGTTATTGATTTCGGCTTTATCTTCTCTGTTTTTTCTAGTTCTATTCGCAACTCTTCTCTTGCCTCGTAGGTTAGTTCTCCGCCTACGCTCAGCGGCCTTCTGACTGGTCCGACTTTTACTTTCATCATGTTTAGGGCTGCTTTTGTGCCTACGGCTCCGCTGCTAACAATGATGCGGGCCATTTTCTGTATTTTGTATTGGAGTTCACGGGCTTTCTGCAGCTCACCATTTTTGACGTGATTGTAGATTTCGACCCAAATGTCTGGTATCACGTTGGCGCTTGCAAGAATTGCTCCTGAACATCCGGCGGCTAAAGCAGCTACGACAACTTCATCGTGTCCACATAAAACATTGATTTTGTCGCGTACCTTCTCTAAAACTGCAAGAATGTAGCTTAGTTGCCCGCTACTGTCTTTCAAACCGACAATGTTCGGGATTTGAGCTAGGTCTTCAACCATCTGCCACGAAAGTTGAACGCCTGTGCATTGTGGTATATTGTAAAGAATTATTGGCAAGTCTACTTCACTTGCAATCGTATGGTAGTGTTGGTAAATGCCACGATCCTTAGGTTTTAAGTAAAAAGGGGTAACGATTAAGGCTGCGTCTGCCCCTGCATTCTTCGCGTATTTCGTCATTTCTAAAGCTTGATCTGTTCCACTAGCCCCTGTGCCCACCACCACTGAAACTTTACCGTTAACTTCGTCCATAACTATGTCAATAACCTGTTCTTTCTCCTCTGTCGTCAAGTTTACAAATTCACCTGTTGTGCCACATGCAACGACCCCGTGAACGCCTAATTCGATGCAATGGCTAACTAAAGCCCGTAGTCTTTCTTCACCTATGACCTTTCCATCGTCAGTGAAAGGCGTTACCAAAGCTGGCAAAATTCCCTCAGGCTTAAACATATTTTTTCGCCTTTTACTTAACCATATCTCTTGTGTCATTTAAGTCTTGAATTGAGAATTAGATGTGTATAATAGAGGAGCTATAAAAAAGGGGGATATTGAGAGACTTTCCAGATCTCACAGGAAACGTCTTTTTTCATGAATCAGCCGTATTGCTTCAGCTCTCTGCCCTTCCATTTTCAACAATTGAGCATTCACTTTTCGAAGCTCATCATAAGTCAGAAAAGTCTGAGATAATCCTTTCCCGGAAACTTGTAAATCCGATGCCACCTTAGGCTCAGCTCCAATCTTGAGCGCTTTCTTCAGGGATGTTAGTAGTTTGCCACGGAAAGCTTTTTTTGAGGTGTAAGCTTTCTTTAAATCTGATTTTTTCATTTTTTCTCTTCCCCTATTTTTGTTACACGGTTATTGTGTAACAAGGTTAATGGGCACATCGACCCTTATAAGGCTTTGGGTTTGTTACACCAGGATAGTGTAACAATGTTTATATACAACTATTCCTTTATAGGGAATCAGGTGGCTTCATGCAGGAGCGACTGAAACTAGCTGAAATCCTGAACAAGCAACTAGGTCTAACTCCATACGAATCAAGAGCTTACGTTTCTCTCATGATCCAAGGGCCAATGACTCCAACTGAACTGGCTCAAAGAGCGAGCATACCTAGACCTAGGACTTATGATGTGCTTAGAAGTCTTGTGGAGAAAGGTTTGTTAATGGAGCAGTCTGGGAGGCCTTCAATCTATGCTGTCGTCGAACCGGCGCAGGGGTTAAAGAATCTTCTAATTGCCACAGAGATGGAGACCTTGAGACAGGTGGAAGAAAAGAGGAAGACTGCTCAGACATTGACTAAATTACTGTCACAAATGTATGAAAAGAGCAAAAACCTTAAGCTTGAAAGGAGTAAAGTGTGGTTCACTCGAAGGGACACTGCGTTTATTGCGATCTACTGTGAAGCCATAAGAAATTGTAGAAAGGAATTTTTGGTCGCCACGACCGACGTACGCCCTCCTGAAAAAGAGATCCTTGAAGCTGTGGAGTATGCTCTCAGTAAGTCTCGCTCACTAGCCATTAGAGTTATAAGGCAGATAACGAAGCTTTGGACTTTGAAAGAACTAGAAGAATACGAAAAAGTGATCAGGACTGGCAGCCAAGTTAGATATCTAGATGTCAAGGAGATCCCCCTTCGGTTCGCAGTTTTTGATGAAAAAGATGTCATCCTTGTCTTCCCCTCAGAACCCAGCTCAGCTATGCCGCAGATGATCGAAGCCTTATGGCTCAGAATTCCTCCCCTGGCAAAAGTCTTGCGTGACCATTTCGAAGCACTGTGGGGAAAGGGCAAACCAATGCTCCCCGTATTAGAGAAAATTAAAAGGGCAAAAAAGAAAAAGCGTTAAATTACCTAATACTCCAATACGAATGTCCGGGAGGGCAGTATATTGCGTGCCTTTAGAGAAAGATTAAGAATCAGAGAGGAAAATCTGAAGCAGATCAATAACTTTCTTCTGAGAGAAGATAACCCTCTTGTAAATGGCTTACTAGAAACCGTTAAGAAGTATGGTGGTGTTGACGAGGTTAACCGTAAGGCCAGAGAAGCCCGTAAACTTGAAAACCTTATGAAACATCTTAGGACAAGAAATTCCCCTCATGTGAAAGATCTTGAATGGCTAATTGAACAACGGGATAGAGAAGCCTTTATCAGCATTCCAGAATATCGCAAGAAAGTTCTTGGAGAGAAAGCTGATTCCATGAAGTTCGATGAATCTTTTGCGGTAACCCTTGAAATTAGTGCATGTAACTTTTTTCCGTGGCTCATAGAAGAGGCTAAAAAAGCGGTTGAAGAGCAGAGTCTTATGCCAGCCCGTTACATTAGAGTCCGCTCTATGAAGGAACAAGTTGAAGACGATCACATTCTCGCTTTTGCAGCGGCCATGCAGATCGTAGGCGCTTCCTACGTAGAAACATTGGATACGAAAGGAACTATGCCTGGACCTGACGGTCAGCCCATTAACGTTCATTTGGGAGGCCCCGAAACGATCACGGGTTATTTTGGTGGTGTCGGAGTGCCGAATGAATACGCTTTGAAGTGGGTTGACGAATTCCTTTACTACTATACTGAATATGGTATCCGACAAGTTTTGAATGTGAATACAGGTACTGTGATGCTTGGGTATTGGCTACACAAACTTGGAATCGACATGGAATTCAAGATTTCAGTTTATCTTGGCAATGACAATCCTTATGCGTGTCTCTGGACCTTGATGACTGCAAAACTTTTTAGTCGAGATGATGGGACAACACCTCTCATAGGTTTTAACCTCTCAAATGCCGTAAACAATAAAACGATTGAGCTGTCAGCTTACATACGGAAAGGCTTCGGCTTCGAAGACATTGTGCGCATCGAACATCACATTGTAGAAACCTACAAGAGCATTGTCAGGCAACCGTACAACAGACTGAACGAACTTCTAGAAATAGCAGACCATGTCAAAAACGTCAGCGCCAAACACGAAGGCGCATTCCCCGAGATCGAGGCAACACGAGAGTATCCTTCCGACATTTTGGACTACTTTACTCCAAAAAAAGATATAATCGAAAAAGGACTGATGCCAAAGCTCCTAATCAGCTACCTTGATAAACATGATTCGGTGAACAGAACAGCCAGAGCACTTACGGAGCGAGGCCTGACATTTATCTCAGCTCAGAACTTGCACAGAAAATGATTGGATTCCTTAGCCATTTATGAATTCTTACACATTTTCTGAATGTAGTAAGCTGAGCAAAGATGGAAAATAAGGGGGAAATGGTGTGTCACCAATATTGTTTAGGTTTCCGCATGACGACGTAGAATGTCGTAGCTGCAAAGAAAATGGTTGTTATCGCTAAAATAATCATTGCCATTCTTGTGTTTCCAAGTTCGGTTAAGCTTCCTTGGACGGAAGTGTAGTTTTGCTGAAGCGCCCAGTAAGTCTGGTTCAAACGATCCAAGTTTTCTTTGGTGAGGTTCATTTGGAAGCATTCCCAGAAAGTTCTGTTAAGCTGGCAATAAGTGTAATTCAGATTTTTGAACATGTTTTCTAGTTGTTCCAAGTAGACATTTCTAACGATGGTAATCGAGAAGTTCCGGTCATCTTCGAAAAGCGTGCCTGCTACTGTGTACTCGATATGTAGTTCAGCGTAAGTTGCATCCCAAACTTCGTTGGGTATCCACACCGTGTAGTTGTATTGTTTTGTGTGGTTGAAGGCTAGTGGGAAAGTGCTTCCTATTATGTCTACAGATCTCAGTGAGATCTTTTCTTTGCCATATCTGAAACCGTAGATGCTTAGAGCGAAGCTCTCGATTTCCATGTGGGCAGCTGTGCAGTTAATCCACAAGCTGACTGTTATGTTTTCGCCCGGGGTCGTCTCTTGCGGAGCCCTAAATTCGATTGAGATCCCTACATAGTCTTCAGAGAAGAATGTGTACATTCCGCCTAAAGTTTGGGCTGTGGTGTTCTGGACAAGTGCTAATGTGAGAATTAGCGTAACGGAAATTGTTATCACAGTTTTTAGCTTCAAGATTTTCACCGTTTTAGGAGAATTGTTGAATGTGTTTTGTGAAAATCTGGTTTATTTAATTTATGTACAAGATGGAATGCTTAATTCGGAGTTACTGGTCGAGTTCGCGAGAGTTATTTTAAGCGATTTTGTTCTGCTTTGTTATTCAATCACTATCTAAAAGAGGTTTTTTAATTTTCAGTGTCAAAAAAAGTGACTATCTGATTGAGCGGATGAAGCGTTGGTACATGTAGATGAAATAAATAAGGGCAAAGGCTGTTAGAAGGATTTCGAATGTTAGGATGGCTGGGTTGTTCTCCACTGCCATGAAGTATCCGTGTTGCAGTATGTCCGTGAAAACTAGTATCTGGAGGAATATGGCTCCGCCTAGACAGCTTAATCCAAAGCTATGGAGCAGCAATTGTATTCGGCGGTCACGCGTGGTGATCTTCATTTATATCGTTAATATCAAGAGTCAATACGTTAACTTATACGTTATGAATCATCACACACGACAAAACCTAATAATTCATCTTCAATATCCAACGTTAATACCGATTCTACGAAGCTGAAACCAAGCATTATGTCCCTATACGCGTTATTCCAGGATAGTGGCTTCATGAACTCGGAAGAACACCCAAACCAGTTTCCACAGCTATATAGGGTATATATAAGGGGGGTCTAGTTCTTCCGAGCAGAATCTTTCCGCAGTGACATTCAAATCTTATATTCCTTCCCTTTCTCAACAGCCACGGTTTCACACTGCAAGTCTCCGATGAACTTGGCAAACAGATCCGCATGCTCCGTATGAATAGGGAAAATCTTAGTTGCATTAATTTCTTTCAGAATATTCTTTAGTTGAAGAGGCATTATGTGGCCTGAAACGTGAACGTGATACTGCGGCAACCCGTAATGCCTAAGCCAGTTAACCAGTCTTTCAAAGTCAATCTCCATCTCCTCATTGAACGGCTCAGACGCAGACAAAACATAGCAGCTACCAGCTTGCGGATTGATTTCTACAAGCTCCTCTAAATCGTAAAAGGACATGGCTAAAACTACTTTGGGTTGTTGCTTCGAAATTTCGAACACATCAACAATTTTGTCCGAATGCTCCTCTACAATCCTTTTTTCCCATTTACGGTATCTTTTCTTCGACTTTCGAAATATCAGTATGCTTTCATCACCCAAGTCTGGAACCTTTAGGTGCTCATCCTTGCATAACGCTTTCAACATGTAAGCCTGTCTAAGTGAAACAGCAAGACATCGGCCGTTCTTCTTGGCTGTTCGATAAAAAGAATTCAACCTATCGACGTCTGCATTAGCAAAATCAGCAAGCACCAAACCGCTTGTCTGCCCAACAATTCTATCCAGCTTATTCCTGACTTCAGTTTCAGAAGAAATAGATGCACCAGTCGTGTTCGTGGCTTCAGTGACAACAGCCACCGGCTTTGCTTCCTTTGCCTTTGCAACAAAATCTGACGTCATTTCAGGCTTTGTTCCGTGAGCCCTGAAATCTCCAGTATAAACAACAGCTCCATTGGAAGTGTGAATTACAAGGCCGTAGGCTCCTGGAATAGAATGATCAACATGAATGGGCTCGATCTCCAGATCATCTACAGTAATTTTGTCTCCTGTCCTGAAGGACTTAAACAACACGTATTCAACATCAAACTCCAATGCGGCAGTACGCACTTCACCTAGTGCCTGCAAAATAATCTTTGTAGTTTCTCCGCAGTACACTGGGATTTCACGGTTTATGAAAGATACATAGGCTGAATGATCCATATGGGCGTGCGAAAGGAAAACCGCGTCCACTTCTGGACCGTCCTCATCAAACCTGTAAAAACCTTTAAGTTTCGGCAACATTCCAAGCTCTTGCAGGCTTTTTTCGCTTCTAGGCGAAAGAAATGGCAAAGAATAATACTGCTTTTTTGAGACGAAGGACATACCAAAATCCAAGAAGATTTTTGTGCCTCTATCTTGGAGTAAGATTTTGTTTCCGCCGATCTCGTTTACTCCACCATAGAAGGTCAATGAAGTGTTTACCTTCACCAATTCATACACCAACAGCAAAGAAACTTTCTTTGTCGTCTACCCTAAATAGTCTTTTTCAACGCAGAGCGAGTATGCTAATGATTATTTCAAGATAGTAATGTTTTTTAATAAGTATCATTTGGTTATTGCCACAAAATGGAGGTCAAAACGTGGCTAAAAGAAGCAAGAAAGAAAAAGCTGCAGGTCGGGAAAAGCATAGACAAATAAAAAAGGCTAAGAAGATGCAAAAGAAACAGAAAAAGAAAATTGAGCTTCCGACAAGGCACAGAAGAGGTAAAAGATAGACAGTCTGGCGAATTGGCCTGAGCTTTGAGTATCTGAAACATGTTCGTTTTAAATGTGTGAGATGCGCTTTGTGTTGCGGCGATATTAAAGATGAGAGATATTGAGAATGGAGAATGCGTCTTTCCAAAAGATAACTTGTGCCCCTACCTTATCAAATACAACCCTAATCTGTGGTGCGTGTTTAGAGGGAAGCAGGACGCATTCCGTATTTCTGCTACGCATGTGACTATTTTTTTCCTATAGAACAGGCTTTCACAGGCTTTATATGTTAAGCTTCATTAAGAATAGGAGGAGGAAGGAGAAAAAACATGAGAAACAGGAGTTCAGCAAGACTCTACGTGACTTCTGCAAGCATTGTTTTCATTATGATATCGCTTTTGCTGGCAAACACTCTTCTGTCAAATACAAGAGCCTTGGGCACAGATTCAGTGACAGGAGCTATTTGGACATCAGACCCACATGGAGAACGAGTTAACGGAAATCTGTATACTAACGCAAGAAAGGTTTATGTGTGCGGAGGACCACACAAAGAAGGCTCCGCAGGCCTCCCAGATGGCACATACTACTTCCAAGTAACTGACCCTGCAGGCAAGACACTACTCAGCACGGATCATATTTCCAAGAGGCAATTTGAAGCTAAGAACGGATACATATTCGACATTGGCGATGGAAAACACAAGTGGAACAACGATACAACCCGAGGCTATGGCATAGTAGTGCAGCTTTACCCATTCACGTTCAAGCCTAGAAATGGCGGCGTGTACAAGGTCTGGGTGACCAATGTTAATCATTACGCTTCTGGTCAAGGATGCTTTGGCTTCATTCCTTCGCTGTCTAAGACTGATAACTTCAAGGTGAAAATGGATGATGAGGTTCCGAAATACTTCGAACTTTGGGTGACTGAGAAAATATGTGAACCTCAAGACGTGGAATTCCACGTAAACTACACTACTGATGGCGATGGAGACGTAAGTACCTTTGATCCAGTCCTGCCATGGGCATCAGGACGTTTATGGTGGGATCGAGATGAAAATGGGTATTCGGTCTTCCGTTATGAAACATCATTCGCCATGGGCTCCTACATCTACTGGCAATTCATCGTAACGAACTCTTTCACATGGATCTCAGAAGTGTACGGACCAGAGTCAATAGACCAAGAAGGCATGGTGAACAAGGAAATTCTGTTCACTGTAGATGGTCACAAGTTCAACCTTGTTGATGGCGCAGGACTCGAAAACTGGATGATTGAATTCTATAGTGACGGCACAAGAATTGATGAAGCTCTGACGGGACTGGACGGCGCCTACATGTTCATTGGAGCAGGCACGGGAGATTATGCTGTTTGTGAGGTTGCCAAGGATGATGAGGGTTGGGCCAATGCAACGCCTACCTGCTACGAATTCACTGTAGATGGCAGCAATGGTCGTGACTTCACTTTTGACTTCTACAACTACAAGATGTTGCGGATAACCGACACTAGCGAGTTCAGATGCGAATTGCCATATTTTGAAGTTGTTTTCACGCCTTCAAATGAGGAGTCTCCGACTGGGGAGCCACTGTACAAGTTGTCTTCGACAAACCCTGGCTCGTTCTATACCAACGTAGTGAAGTATGGGGAACCTAACTCAGATCTAAAAATAGAGATTCGTTTACCCCGCGATCAAGAAAACGCTGATTACGATTCGCCTAACTTCGTAGTGCACCACACCTACATAGGAAGCACGCCAATTGTTGATGTACACGTTTATGCGGGAAGGCAACAAGACGCCTCTCCTTGCGGTAGCGAATTTGTACCTGACTGGGAGACAGACATCACCAATCTATTCGACATAAGTGTGACTGCAGACGGAAAGAACGTCACAATCATTGGAGAAATGCCAGAAACAGGAGAAGTCTTTGCAACCGTACACATTGACTATCAAATAAGCGCTTCACTGACATGGAATCAGGTTCAAACACTCATCGACGAGTTCGTATACACCTTCAGCGACACAGTATACTTCTCTATTCAAGGAGTAACTATGAGTCTTGGAGTTAGAAGATAAGTCTCTTCACATCTCCCATTTTTTTCGAGTTTTGTCTCAAGAATAGCCTAGATTTCTCCAGCATAGACCCTTGATTTCGTCTACTTGAAGAGCATGCAATTCCCATCCTATTGGTACAATAGACCTGTCATCAACTATGCAAATATCAGGTTCTCCGATGAAACAGATTCCTTCTGGAGTAATCATTTGCATCCCAATTGAAATGACTGTGTCCTTTCTAAGACTGGCAAGGTGAAATCCAAAGCCAAACTTTTCCAGCAACTGCAATCTCCTTTTATACGTGTGCAATCCTCAGACTTGCTTTCACGCCTTCAGTTTTCCTGTCTTAGAGGTAAGTCACTCTCTAGATACCTTTGATTGTACATCTTCCTGATCTTTAGGAATCTCTCCAGACCTCTAGTGGTTTCTTTTTCATAGATATTGATCTCCCCTTCGAAGAGACCTAGAATTGCATGAACTTCATGCGCAGGGTGCATCTGGGGGTTCATTACGGCTAAAGTAGTGAAACCTTTCGATCTTAAGTCTGGAATGAGCCCGGATAGCCATCTTCTGGTGGTAACAGCATGATGATGCAGCAAAACGTCTGAGATGATTTCGATACAAGCCCTTCTTGGTCCAGCAGGTGACTTTTCCAACCTGCGAAAAGCTGAAATCAAGGCAATTTCAATGTTAGTTATGTTTTCCACCCCTTTTAATTTGAATACATTTGGTAAGCTCTTTACCATTGTGTCTGCTCGGGGATTGCAAATGAAGAGGTAGAAGTTTGACTGATATTCTTGTGCCAGAGCTCTTACTCCAGTCGCCTCTATTGTAATGTAAAACGTTACTTGACCTCCTTTTGCGCCTGATTCCAGAAATTTCTTAATCAGCACGTCTCTCTCGTCACATGAAGGTGAAGTCAATATGACCGCATAATTTTCGGGTATACCACCCAACAGTAAATTGTCAAGGTCTGCATATCCAGTAGGAGTACGACCTGGAAGAACAACCTCTGAGACGGTAACTGTTACAGGTTCAGGCTCACATAACATCTTATGCCCATTTTCGTCCATGAAAACGATTCTTGGAGTTATCTCAAATGTGCCTTTATCAAACGGCCTTAAGACGATTTTGATATCTTCGCTATTCAGAGGATCAAGCCTCTTTCCCTTCATACCCAAATATGAATCTTCGAAGTGGCAATAATCTGGTTTGTCAACCAGCTGGAAGCCTCTCGGGACGACGTCCTCAATCTTGGCTAGTAACACAGCTTGTTTCCCAACATTTGCAACTTGCATTTTCAGGTTGAACTCTTTTCCAATCCTGATGTCTTTCTCAGGTTGAACCAGTTTAGCTTGAAGGTTGGCGTGTTCAAATCTTTCTAAGCCCACGGGGGTTTCTTCAGTTGGAGTCAGCAGGTAAGAACTCGTTGTGGATGACGTAACGGCTGGTGCGTGCAAAACTTCACTCAATGACACGGCTAGCTCTCTTCCCTCTCTAACTTTCTCCAGAAACCGATGAACAAGCTCGGCTTTTTCGGGATGCTTCGCTTTGGTGTAGGATCCAGCTGATATCTGTAAGACTTTTTCAGCCATTGCATAGTATCTTGCCTCTTTTGCCGGGTCTGTTTCCTTTTGTGCATTGTCCATATAGATATAGGCGTCGAAGAGGAGTTGTGTAGCCTTGGCGTATTCTGAAGCTATCTTGAAGCCCGCTTTCAGATAGTAGTTTGCCGCGGCTTCTATGTGTTCTTTGGTCGTTGAATACATCGTCATGTCTCTGGTGATTTCGAATTCCGTTCCGGCTTCTAACGCCTTGCAGAATCTGCTGTGGGCTAGGGCAAGCAGGCTTGCCCTTTGATCAAGGGTGTGTTCCTTAGCCTGTCCAAAGAGTTCTGCTGCCTCTTCGTACATTATTGGTGACGCCGTAGCTTCTGCCATCATCATTTTTTGCCAAGCTTGGCAAAGATAGATCAGTGGTGTTAGCTCTTTACGTGTGTTCTCTGTCCCATCTCTTGCTATTCTTTGGAATGTTTCTGCTGCGGATTCATATTTTTTCGCGCTCCCCGAGTGGTCGCCTTGTCTGTCAAGCACTTTTCCCTCCTCAATGGCGATCCTTCCAAGACAATATTTTCCTCTTGTGTCTGAAGCTTCAATGAGCTTCTTGGCTAGGTCCTTTTCATCTGCATTCTCAATTCTGTCAAACTTGACTCGAAGGTTTTTCCAAGCTTCACGGAATAGCTCAGTTGCTTTCTTGAAGGCTTCTATTGACTCAACAGTGCTCTGTCTTCTACTCAGGTCTTCTGCCCGTTCCAGAAGTGACCATGCTAGGAAGTTTGAAGACAGGTGGCTCCACAATTTTGACTGCCCAAGCAAGTTGGCAGTCTTTTCGTAGTGTTTCATTGCAGTGGCGTACTGTTCCTGTTTATGGGCGAATTTTGCCCTCTCGATTTCACTCCATGCTCTCATATAGGCAGCATAGTCCAGATAGAACTCGACAAGATGCGAGATCCTTTGAGAAGCAGCCTTATACTCTGCGAACGCCTTTTCAAAATTCTTCGCAGCCTTCTGGTATTCACCTAAGCAGTCTTCGTTTCTTGCCATTCTCCAATAGGACTCAGCGACACGGCTTGGCAAGTTAACTTTCTTGAACTTTTCTGCAGCATCCTCGTAAATCTCATTTGCTCTGCTTAGGATTTCTTTGTCTTCAGTGAGTAGATAAAGCTCATTCAATATTCCTCCAAACCAATCTTCAAATCTTGCAACAGCAGCTACAAGCGTTGGCACAGGGTGAGATACGATCCATTTTCCGCAGCGTGACACACCATCTTCCATATCCGAGACGGCACTTTCCAGAATGGCTCTTTTCTTCTCTTTATCGCTTTCCACTCCAGCTAAGTCTGCTTCTATTAGGCCCTCATAGTTCTTACCAACACCGTATATCCAATCGTTGGACGCAAACGCTTTCTCCACAATGTTGACATACTCCCTTCGATGGACTAAAGCTTCTTGCAGTAACTCTGTCTTTTCATCCTTTCGTGTCTCCAGATTGGAATAGAAATGCAGCGCTTTGCTTAGCGCATGAAGAGTGGTGCCAGTGCAGTCTGGAGAACCTGAACAGGTTGCGTATTCTAATCCTTTGCGGCCAATTTCTATTGCCTTTTCTAATATGGCGCTTTTTTCTTCTGGACTGGTTATAGCGTCCCGTGCCAGAGAAGAGTAGGTTTCAGCGCAGTAAGAATAGGTCTGTGCCATGAAGAAATCTTGAGAGACTGATTGAAGATAACCTATGGCATCTTCAGCGTATTTGATGATCTTCTGGTGTCCTTCCTTCCTCTTGTCAGGATCGCCTTCCTTCACAATGATCCAATTAGTGATGAGAACAAGGACGTAAGACGCAACACCCTTCAGATAGTTGTCCTTTGCCCGCATAGCTTGCCTTAGCATCTCCTTGGCGTATTCCAGCGAAGATTCAACCTTCGCCGTGAAAAAAAGAGTGCTGAAGGCTGCAGCCCAATTCGCCATAGCGACATAGTAAGGATCATCAACCTCGTTGGAGAGCTTCAACGCTTTCTCTGAGTAGCTCAAGCTTCTTTGCATAATTTCATCTCTCTTCTCCAAGATTGCGTGCGCATACCAACTTTGAAGACTCGCTGCGAAATAGGCACGAAGAAGTTCGCTCTTATTCTCAAGCTTTAACAAGACTCGAACAGCCTTGTCCGCGCAGTCTATTCCTTCTTGAGCGATTTTCCTCATTTCTGTCCAGTCAAACGAAACGTATAACATTTCAAGAAGACACAACAACAAGTCGTTACACGTTTTTCCATAATTAGGGTCATCTCCAGCCTCTTCGAATGCTTTCAAGCTCTCGTTTCCGAATAGACAGCACTCATAAAGCATGCTCCTTTTTTCCGAAGGATTAGACGCTAGCCAAGAACGCAGATATTCGGCGATAGCATTACACCGCGCACTTCTGCCCTGATTTTTCAAAGCCCTTTCCTTTTCGAAGAGTTTGGCAGCACCCTTGTAAGCTTCCACCGCAAGTTTCCTGATTTCTTTGAATTTTTTCAAGTCTTCAGCCTGTGTAGAAGCCCGACCGTAACAAAAGCCTATTCTCTCCCAGATTTCTGCAGCAAAGGAACCAGCTGCCGATCCAGAACTCAACACTTGTTCGTACAGCTTTGCCGCTTTAAGCCAATCCCCTTTTCTTTCTCGTTTTTCGCCCTTTTTCATCACGACACTTGCGTCAACTTCAGAAGGCATTCGCATCAATTATCAGTGTTAGTTCCCAGTATGAAAAACTTTTGTTCAATAGACGATGATGTTGCGAGTTGAGATTAGAACGCAGCAACTTTCAACATGTATTGAAAACGGATTGAGCGCAAAAATACCACAACGAAATGAATATGAATGAACAGAAATTTCTCAAGTGATCGAGCTAGACTGGGGACTTAAACAAGCTCGAGCAAAACAATTAAGAACGCAGAGAAGAGAATGAAAAATCGGCATTCGTTGATCATAATTTGTGAATCCCTGCTTAGCTGTTTTTAGCGTACGAAGCTTTCCTGCATATGTTTGAAATCGCCAAAATTATGTGGGGAAGAGTGAATATGCTGAAAACCTTCGTGTATTTCGCGTTGCCAACTTTTCTAACAAGCTT
>Ga0209636_10002622_pt1 | contig 18364 bp, 8 predicted proteins | sample DeeMarSWOR152_54_FD_187464 | JGI IMG/M metagenome (GOLD analysis project Ga0209636, IMG submission 187464) | Marine sediment microbial communities from White Oak River estuary, North Carolina - WOR-1-52-54 (SPAdes) (version 2) | ecosystem: Environmental > Aquatic > Marine > Intertidal zone >... | reverse complement strand
AAAGCTGTATACATACCTGTACAAAGACGACAAGTATACATATCATAGAGGACTTTCACGGTACCAGTCTATTGCAAACAGTCGGTATGAGATTATCGGCCTTAAACCGGGCCCAAAGTCAATGCCAACTCAGCACAACAGCCTTCTGGCTGCGAGATGGGCGATAAACAGCACTTTCTGCCAGAAAAATCAAAAAGGTAAAAAAGAGGTTATGCGGGCCAGTCAGCAAGTCGATATATAACGTTGTTCCCATTCTGCAAACAGACCGCAAAATGGGGGACTCTTACGCTGCTTCGAAGAGTCAAAAGGAAGCGAAGGTCAACTAATTAGCTAAACAAACATTAACGAACAATTATTTTGGATGGAGAGACGAAAATGGTACAGTTACCCACTTTGGATTTGGAACAATACGAACCCCATATTGAAGAGGAGGTTGGTGTCAAGGACCATATTAAGGGTTCTACGCGCTATGCCTGGCTCGGAAGCGGACAATGCGGCGGAAGATTAGTGAAGTCTTTCTATGACCTGGGCTATAAGAAGGTCCTGGCCATAAATACGACCCATCATGATTTGGATTTGCTCGAAATTCCCGGAGAGCAGAAATTTTTGATGGACATAGGTGAAAAGGGAGCGGGCAAAGACATAGGAAGAGGTGAACTGGCAGTCCACCAGTATCAGCAGGAAATTCTGCACCTCGCCAGGCAGACACTCAGCACACAAGTCGACCATATTATGGTCTGCTTCGGGGCCGGCGGCGGTACGGGCAGCGGAAGCATTATGGGATTAATCACTATAGCCAAAAGATACGCCAGATATATCGGATTGCAAAACCCAAACAAGAAGGTTGGTGTAGTTATGACTTTACCGACGGTAGGTGAAGCCAGCTCCCCACTGGTAGCTGAAAACGCATATACAGCGGCCACGAGGCTGAGTGAACTGGCTTCGGCAGGAGAAATATCACCCCTGATCATTGTTGACAACGACAAAATCAACAGGATGTACCCCGGCTTGACGGTAAAGTCATTCTGGCCCAGCATAAACAACACGGTGGCCGGCCTGTTTGATATTTTCAACAGGATAAGCTCGCTAAGCAGCCAGTATACATCTTTTGACCCTGTAGATTATCACAGCATTATAGAGTCCGGCGGATGCACGATAATGGGCCTGACCAAAGTCAAGAAATATGGCGAGAGGTACGCAATATCCGAAGCGGTGAAGAATAATCTGCAGAAGACCCTGCTTGCGGGCGGATTCGACCTATACACAGCCAAGCTGGCAGGTTGTATAGCTGTCGGCGGAAAAACATTAATGAACAACGTCGGCGGTTTGCAGGACAACATCAACTATGCGTTCGATGTCCTGTCAGAGATAACCGGCGAGGCCACTATCCATCGGGGGATATATGAAGACGACAGAGAGTGCTTAAGGGTGTACACGATTATCGGGGGTCTTGATAGCCCTACCGCCCGGCTGGAAGAACTGAAAAGCTTCACCGCTGTCGAGGTTCATTAATAAAGTCGCCGACACTTTGTGCATAGTTGGAAAAGTTGATGCTGTTTCAAATGCTCACGGCAGGTATTTAACAACAAACAATAGCTAAAACAGAAGTTTGACAAACAATTTTCCGGGCCGGCATATGAGAGAAATGACAGAAGGGTCGAGCAAAAACGCAAAAAAGGCTGACAATATCAGCGTTACCCCGGTGGAAACAAAAGAAGCGGAACTTATCCATGTCATCGAAGAAGCAGGGACCCACAATCCCTTTTTTCAAAAATCAAAAGGTCAAGGTGCACGCACCGACCTCCGCTCCACCCAGGAATGTCCCGCAAAAGCGGCAGGCGAATTCGAAAACAACAATTGGGGACTACCTGCTTTAGATCTGGAACAGTACGAATATAATATCAAGGAAGAAACCGGGATTGCGGACGAGAGCAAAGGTTCTATCTGCTATGCCTGGATAGGGGCCGGTCAGTGCGGTGGAAGATTAGTTAAGTCTTTCTATGACCTGGGCTACAAGAAAGTGCTGGCCGTGAATACGACGCAGCGTGACCTGGATTCGCTTGATATCCCCCAGCGTCAAAAGTTCCTGATGGGTACGGGTGAGGAGGGTAACGGCAGGGACATGGAAACAGGTGCAAAAGCCGTTCAGCAGCACAGGCAAGATATTTTGCACCTTGTCCGACAGATATTTGGCAGTCAAGTCGACCATATCATGGTCTGCTTTGGAGCAGGCGGTGGAGCCGGCAGCGGAAGCGTTGTTGAACTGATTGATATCGCCAAAAAATACGCCCGATATATCGGGCTGAAGAATCCCAGCAAAAATGTGGGCGTAATTATGACTTTACCCGCCGCAGGCAAAGTCGGTTCCCCATTGGTGGCTGAAAATGCACGTAAAGTGGCTAACGAGTTAAGTCAAATGGCCAGGGCAGGTGAAATATCCCCCCTTATCATTGTGGACAATGACAAAATCAACAGGATGTATCCTGGAATGACGGCGAGGCCACTGTGGCTGAGCATAAACAACACGGTCGCAGGTTTGTTTAACTTTTTCAACAAGGTCAGCGCACTGGGCAGTCGGTATACTTCGTTTGACCGTCTGGATTATCTCAGCATCATAAAGTCGGGGGGCTGCCTGGTAATGGGCCGAACCAAAGTGGATAAACTCGACGAACCGTTTTCGATATCCGAGGCGGTGAAAAATAACCTCGAAAAGACGTTGTTTGCCGGTGGAATAGATTTATCTACAGTCAAAGAATGCGGCTGCATAGTTGTCGGCGGTAAAGAATTAATGGCAAATGTCAAAGGTCTGCAAGAGAACATCGACTACGCCTTTTATATTCTGTCAGAGATGACCGGCGAGGCCACGATCCATCGAGGGATATATGAAGACAACAGTGATTCACTGAGGGTGTTCACTATTACCGGGGGTCTGGATAGTCCCACAGGTCGGCTGGAAGAACTTAGTACCGACTTATACTTTAGACCGGACTTATTTGAGAACGAAGGTCTGCTGCTCCGTGAGCAAAAGGAAGATATTCTGTCTTTGGCTGAACACTTCCTGGCAAGGGAGGCCAACTTTTACAACAGAGAGGACAAAATCCTGAATTCAGAGGCAAAGCAGCTTCTTTTGTATTACTCCTGGCCCGGCAATATCCACGAACTCTCCAAGGCGATGGCACGTGCCCACGAATTAACCATCGGTCGTGTAATCGGCCCCGATGCCCTGCCTTTCAACATTATATTCGCCGATTTCAAGAACTATCCGAAACATATTTTTCCCATCCTCGGCAAGGTCCAACGACAGATTATTATCAAAGCCATCGAACTGTTCCAGGGAAACAGGCTCCATGCCGCAAGAATTCTCGGCATCGAACCTCAACGTTTGAATCATTTAATTGAGAAGTTAAACGTCCCTGTTGTAGAGATAAAAACCGACAGCTAAGACCAAATTTTTTGCCGCCATCTGCACACAGCTTTTCTTCCCAAATAAAAACGAGCTTGAGCCCCCTGCCCGGCAATGACATATTCCTGTCTAAAGAAGGTTCTCACGATACCATTCTATCGCGAACTGGAGACCTTGTTTGAATGGTACTTTCGGCTTAAAGCCAATTAGGTTCTCGGCTGCGCTGATGTCTGCGAGTGAGTGTTTCACGTCTCCGGGGCGGGGGTCGGTGTAGACGGGCTTTATGTTTTTGCCTACAATACCGTTAATCGCATCGATAGTTTCATTGACGGTCACGGCCTGGCCGCAGGCGATATTTACGACATCGCCGGCCGTGTGTCCGGCCCGTGCTGCAAGCAGATTGGCCTCGACAACGTTGTCAACATAGGTGAAGTCACGGCTCTGCAAGCCGTCACCAAAGACTGTCGGGGCTTTGTCCCTTAGTATGGCTGTTACAAAAGCCGGTATGGCGGCTGCGTATTGGCTTGTCGGATCCTGGTGAGGACCAAAAACATTAAAATACCGCAGCGAAATGGTCTCAAGGTCGTAAACTTTATAGAAAACAGAACAATAGTACTCACCAACCAGCTTACCTGCCGCATAAGGAGAAAGCGGCTGAGGAAGCATCGTCTCAACCTTGGGTAAAGTCGGCGTATCGCCATAAGCTGAGGAACTCGACGCAAAGACAAAACGCTTAATCCCGGCATCACGGGCAGCTAAAAGAAGTGTGAAAGTCGCATCGACGCAGTGCTTATGGGTGGCGGCAGGGTCATCAACGCTGCGTGGCACCGAGGGCAATGCGCCCTGGTGCAAAACAACATCAACATCCTTCATCGCTGTACGGGCGACCTGTTCATCACCCATATCGGCTTCAATGAACTCAATATTGTCAATAAAATCCTTCAGATTGCTCTTTTTTCCTGTGAGAAAGTTGTCAACAACCCTTACAAAGCAGCCATCTGAAACGAGTTTTTTGCAGATATTTGAACCGATAAAACCGGCTCCGCCGGTTACTAAAAATTTCTCCATCGAAGAGGCCTTTCACAAAATGGATTAGCAGAGACTACCGCGGACAGCGTATAGATTCCTACTTTCGCAATAATGACAACACTATACGCTAATTATACTGAGTGGGCAAGCTGTAACTTCTGGTATTCCTGATAAGACCTGAATTGCTCTCGGAAATAACCGCCTTTGAGAACCTTTGCTGCAAAGAGCACACAGCCGACTATTGTGGCATCCACCGCCTGCAGCTCACGAATAGTCCTCTGAGCGGCGCCTCTTCTTGTAGCGGCGGCGTTGAAGACCAAAACTGTGGCGTCAACAACTTTGGCAAGGACCTTTGCATCACTTACAAGCAGGACGGGCGGTCCGTCAACTATGATATAATCATAGTTCTTCCGCCGATCCTTAATGAGCTGTTCCATTCGATAACTTCCGAGCAACTCCGCCGGATTAGAAGGTAACGGCCCCGAATCAATTATGTCAAGCCCTTCGATACCACTGGGCCTTTTGGCATCCTCATAACTACACAGGCCGACAAGCAGAGAGCTCAATCCAAACTCAGATTGGCGGACCTGCTCATCCTCAGCTCCTCTCTTTGGAAATATTGTTTGTAAACTCGGCCGTCTGAAATTTGCGTCGATAAGCAACACTTTCTTATTTTCAGCGACAAAAGTTGCCGCGAGATTGACCGCCACGGAAGTTTTACCGTCCCCCGCCGTCCCACTGCTCACAAGCAGCGTTCTCAAGGAGCCCTCCGGTCCGGACAGCTTTATGTTTGTGCGGCACCGCCTGTAGGATTCACTTATAATAGAATACGGCGCCCGACGAACTACATGACAGAGGTCAACTTCCCGAACCTGTTCATCTTCGGCTGCATCGGGGACAACACTCAGAAGCGGGATGTGCAGAAATCTGGCGACGTCCCTCGGCGTCCGCACCAGGTCATTGAGCAGCTCTAAGGCCAATGCAAGTCCTATGCCGGATATTAGGCCCAATATCGTCCCGCCTGGGAAATAAAACTCCCACCTCGGAGAACTTACTTCCAGGGGCTTTAGAGCAAATCCGACTCTCTGCACCTTGGGTGTCTCCGGGTCATCGTACATTGCCTTATAGCTCTCTATCGCTGCCTTGATTTCGTCAAGCGTCTCCTTTCTTTCATCTCTTACAGCGAGCCGCTGCTCATACATTACACGGGCCAAGTCAAGACCTTCCTTGTCTTTCTTTGCTTCCAATCGCAATCTTTCTAATTCCTCATTCCTACCTCGCAATACAATCAGCCGGTCCTGTGCATTTTTAAGATTCGCCTGGCTCACTTGTTCTGCGATTTCTTTTTGCCTGATTTGTCTCTCACGTTTGATTTCATCCAACCTCTCTTGTGTTCGGCGTACTACTTTGTGATTTTCGCCGAACTTTGTAAGCTGGCCAGCAAGCTCAGCTTCGAGAAAGGCGAGCTGCTGTGCAAGGACAATCATAACAGGGTCAATCTCTACCTGACGTTCAACCTGCTCGTTAACAGGGTCTACTGCTAATCTCTTAAGATTTTCTATATCAGCTTCGGCCTGCTTCATTAACAGCACCAAGTTGTTTTGCTCAAGCTCCAACTGGTTCTGCCGCAAAGTGATTATGTGCAGGTAGCTACGGCCATAAGGGCGTTCAAGATCAGTGATTTTAGAATCTTCACGCACTTTAGCCAGCGACTCCTCGGCAAGGCTCAATTCATATTGAACACTCTTTAGCCGTTTGTTAAGCTCTGTCAGCTTGGCAGTAACCTCCGCTTTCTTTGTACCTCCGTAAGAAGCAATAAACAATGTCGCCATTTCGTTCACTATGTCTGCCGCTTCTTGAGCTTTGTGAGAGGTCATTGACAACACAACAAACTCAGCATCTCTATGTGGATAAGCATGGAAACGCTTCTCCAAATCTCTAAATGCTTTTAGAATGCACTGGTCTATATTTATAATACTACCTTTTTCATCAAACCTGGCGAAACGGCGAAACCACTGTGTCTCCCTAATCGCGTCCCTGTCAATCAGTTCCTGCAGAGTACTCTGCTGTTTTATAAGGTTGGCGATTGTTACACGATAGCCATATTCAAGGTCCTTGGCGATCCTGGTTGTCTCTATAGCCAGAGGTGGGGTTACGACGGGCGACAATACTCTAATATAGGTTTGGGCTGTATATTTCGGAAGATATCGCAGCAAAAGAAACCATGTGCATACGGCAATTATGAAACCTAATATAGTCAGAGCAATGATCAGAAACAGGTGCCGACGCAATATAGTAAAAACTTCCTTTGGAGTCAGCGCAGCAGCCGTTGGTGCGGCACGCCGGATTGCAGCCGGCCCCGCCGACCTATTTACAACCATTGGTTTTTGTTCTACCATGTTTCGTATCTCATTTATGCCCGTGCCTGTCAGGTGCGAACTCAGGCTCGATAGGCGTGGGGCTTAATTTTCACCACACTTGCCTACTGTGAGAGCCGTTCAATAGCTGACGTTATTCTCTGCTCGGTTGCTTTGGGCAAATTACCCGTTCCTGTCTGCAATGCCTCTCTATAAGCAGCAAGGGCCTTAGTTTTTTCTCCAAGCTTTTCATTTACCATACCTAAATGCTCATATACCTCGGCCGGTACTCGAATCTGCTGCGACTCATATTGTTGCAGAGCGGCCTGCAAAGATTCAGCCGCCTCCGCATTTCTATCGTTTTTATGTAACACATAAGCATAAGTATCCAAAAGGTCGGGACTATTTGGTCTTGCCTGCAGTGAACGCTCGGCATACTGAAGAGCCTCGGTCAACCTTTCATTTTTGTTGGCCAGCATATATGCCAAATTGTTCAAGACACTCGTATTATTCGGCATTTTGACCAACAGACTTTCGTATTCCGCAACAGCCTTTTTGAGATAATTGTTATCGGAAGTCTTATTATAAGCCAAGGTTAAGACTCTCGCTTTTTCCATTATATAATTGACTCTTTGCGGACTATCAGGGCCTACTATCAACAGGCATTTGTCAATATAATCTACTGCCTTGTTGTACTGGCCGTGAATCTCCGTCAAATTGAACATAGCAAAATTAGCAGCAAGTGAATCAGGATTTTCCTCAAGTCTTTCCTTGCAGTAAGTCAAGGCCTCATCCGCTCCCAGAAGCGTGTACATTCTCTGTAAAGTATGAGTTACAAGAACTCGACTTTTCCCCGCCTTGTCAACTGCTTTTCGGCAGTATTTTACGGCGGCGGCTTTATCGCCGAGCTTCAGCTTGGCCTCGGCCATCCCCAAGTATGCTATGGAGGCAAAATTGCCATCCACATATACATATTTTCCACCTTCTTCGAAGACCTTATCCAGCTTTCCGGGATTCCAGGTGCCTGTACCTGGTGTCCCCGCTCCTAACACGAGTGACCGCAAATATCCGTCGAATGCAGTTGTATTCCCCTTTCCATTTTTCCTGCTTTTTTGCCACGCCTGTCCAAACAATTTCTCCGACCTATCGAATTGGCCTTCGGCCATAGCAAATACCCCGAATCGGTTGTACCAGAACACACTCTCGGGCAGCTTCTGAAGAGTCTCTTCATAGAATTTATTTAGTGCTTCTTTTCTGCCGAGCTGCATATAAATCTGTTCAAGCAACAGCCTGCCTTCCACAGGAGCAGCCGGTGTGTCAATCGTACCTTTTAGTTCGGTTATGGCATCTTCATATAGGGCTGTATGCCGATACGCCTTCGCCAGATAAATGCGTGTAACAGGCATATCTGACAATGATTTGCTCAACTTAAGATCTTTGATTGCCTGTTCATAATCTGCCATCAAGAGATTTATTTGTCCTCTTAACCGCCACGCAGCTGCATTGTCCTGATCGCCTGCAAGATTTCGATTTGTCAGCTGCAGTGCTGTTTTCAGTTGCCCCTGCTTCGTTGCCAGTGCTGCCTCAAGCAGCATTGCTCGTCTTTCCTGAGGATACTTTTCTTTAAAGCTTTGCACTTTGAGGTCAGCTTCCTTGACAAGACCGATGTTAAGGAAGGTCTGAATTTGAACAAGGTGGTTTTCTACGCTGTCTTCAAGCCCTAAAAGTTCATCAGAATATTTCAGCGCAGCCTCCCTATCGACTTGCTTTTCTGCAAGAAGTAAAAGGCCTTTAACCACACCAACGTCTTTTGGCCGGTCTTCATACAACTGTTCCAAAAGCTGCCTGGCGTCGTCAAGTTGACCAACCCGAAGGTAATGTATCCACAGCAGCTTTTTGTCTTTCGCCACCAACTGTTTGGCTTTTTCCTTTCGGTCGGTAAGGCGCAAATATTCCGCTCTTGCTTCAATCACATCCCTGTCATCCGGAGCTATGGCCTGGGCCTGCTCGAAAGAGGAGTCTGCCATAGCCAACAGCGCCTCTCTGCGTTCTGCCTCCGTCTCGCGAAGAGCTATTTTCATTGCCAGCCTCGCCAGCAGTAAAGCATTCTGCACACCGGGTTCTACTTTTAGCAGATTCTGTCTAATCGCCAGTGCTCTTAACGGTTCGTCATCGCTTATATATTCAGCGTAAAAGCTAAGCGTTTCCAAATCACCCGGACTCACCCTCATTGCCCAGTGCAAGGCGGTTCTGGTTTCAATTTTTTGGTCGAAAGTGATATTTTCCCCGAGCTTCCTATCACGCCGATAAAGCGTATTTACCAAGACTTTTGCAATATTCACATCCAATGGATTCAATGATGCCGCTTTCTGGGCGTCCTCGATGGATGCATGCTCATTTCCAAGAGCGGCATTGACTTTACTTCTCAGCGTAAACGCTCGTGAAAAGACAGGCCTTTGCTTCAGACACTCGTTGAGTTTATCCAGAGCATCTTGATATTGCTCTTTAGTCACCGCCAGGTGTGCCGAAAAGAACTGGCCACCACATCCATCAAGATTTTCACGTTGTACAGTCTCTGTTATTTGCTCTGCCAACTGCCAATCCTTGTTCCTAAGCGCTATATCAAAAAGATTAGTCGAAGCAATTTCATATTTCGTAGTGCGTATTGCATCGAGCGTATCTTTTTTCCGGCGAAACTCGTCACGTACTACTTCTGACGAGAATACCTTTTTAAATTCTACCTCAGCTTTGTCCAATTCATCATGCTTCTGGTAAAATACGGCAAGGTTTATAGCCCGTTGAATCGGATCGGCAATACCTGATAAAACCTGCTCCCCTATTTCCTTAAGCCTTTGTTGCGAAATCTTGTGCGGCTCAGGCTCAGACGCAATCTTTTTGTATATCAGAAGCTTTGTATTATCCGGATCTGTCGGCAGCAGTTTTTCCACCAATCCAGCGCAATCGTTCCAGTAGCGTTTCAATTCATCTGTCATGAGCTGTTCGGAGTCTTGCGTCCGGTCAGTTTCTTTTTCTGTGGTATCCTGGCTCTGGAACAATATGGATGAAGATTCCCCCATTTTCTTTTCGTAGATTACTCTTTGAACCTTTTTTATCTTGGCCTGCACCAGTGCCAGGTTGAGTTTGATTATATTTGGGTCATCCGGGTATGCCTTTTCCATCCTGGCTAATTCTTTTTCGGCCTCATCAAACTGTCCTGCGCCAAATAAGGCATTAATTCGAAGTGTTTGGCTTCTGGCGCTTGCCCCAAAAAACTCTTCATAAATATTTATGTTATCTGCGGCCACCATCCAGTAATTGAGCTTCAAAAAAACATCAACATAATCTAATCGCGCCTCCGGTTTTACCGAATCAATACCTGAACGCAGCGCGCTTGTCAGGAATTCTGCGACCGCACCAACTTCGGCAGTGTTCTTAAAAACCTTCGCAAGTGTATAAGAAAGCTGGGCAAATTCGATGTCTCTTGGCCAGGGGGGCCGAGGCGGCCTAATAGCTTTAAGCTGCTCATAAACCTCATATAGCTTCCTGACGGCGTCGTTTTGATTTCCCTTAGCAAGTTCAAGCATTCCCCGCCACTTAACAACCTGCACTTCCTCGCCACTGCCAAAAAGCTGCTCAATTTCGTGCACCGCCTGCTCGGCATTTGTCAGCCATTGCTGCTTCTGTGCTTCTGTTCTCTTCTCAGAGGGCTCAAGTACCTGCTCAATATAACAATTTGCAAGAAAGATATATAATGAAGCTCTATTCATTAGATTTGTTCGCTGTCGCGGCCCAGCTTCTTCCTGGGCATCCGGCAGTTCCAGTGCCTTCTTAGCTACGTCCATTGCTGTATAGAGGTCTTCTGCCTGCCGATAAATTGAAAACCTGCGATAGAGTAAACCGGCCAGATATATTGCGCAAGTCACGTTTTCCTTATCCAGCTCGGCAGCTTTTTGGATTGCCTCGATAGCTTTGTCAAGATTTTCGAGATTGAACTGGTAGAATTGAGCCAACGCCAAATAAGCCTGAGCACTGGAGGGAAACTGTTTCACAAGTGATAGATACTCATCTTTGAGCAACCGAATTTGTTCTTGCGGCTGTGCAGCGTTGCCACTTTGAGTAAGCTTTTCCGTTAGAAGGTTAATGTACGACATGGGGTCGGCAGGAGCAGCGTCAACAGCTTGCTTTAGAATCTCCGTGGCCTGGACGGCAGCTTTGTCCTTCTCTTCAACATTACCTGTTGATGCAAGAATCTGGCCTTTTGTTTTGACCGCTTGCGCCAAATACCAATACGTGTCGACATTATTCGGTTCAAGTTCCTGCGCTTTTTCCAAGTCCTCGACCGCCCGAGCAAGGGATTCGTCCGGGTCTGTTACCGCTCCAAGGGCGGCCAGTTCAAGGTTTGCCCTACCTCTTCTCAAATACAAGTATGGCCCTAAGCACTGTCTTCGGTCGCGGCGGGTCCCCTTTTCTCGCATTCCCGAGGTCTGCCATTTGGCTGTATCCTCCATAAGAAGGTCTGCTTCCTCCACCACCTCTATAAATTCCGACGCTTGCGACGCAACCCTCTGCCAAAGCTGATGCACACCGCTATCAGCCACTGTATAAACGTACTCAAACCTTCCAAGCCGAGCTTCGATGTTCTCAGGATCTATACTGATTATTCTTTCCCAACACGCCAGCACATTGCGCCATTGCTTGGTTTCGATATATAGGTCTACGAGTTTGGCCAGCACCTCTATCCTATGTGAGTCGGTCTTTGCGAGGTTACGTGCTTTGTGATAATTGCGTTCAGCCCTCTTGTACGTTTCTTCTTTAATCTGCTCATCTGTCGCCTGACGAGCAGCCAATACAGCTGCATCGCCATCGTTGATAAACTTTTCCGGGTCTCCGCTCAAATAGAAAATTGTCCCAATGACAACGAGCCCTAAAAACACAAAAAGCACAGAACCAATAAGTGCGACTTTTTTATTTAATCTTTTCTTTGCCATATATATTTCCCTTCTGCCGGCATGCCGGGACTAAATCCTGCAATCGCATCTGAGTATTACGTATTTTTTTTACAATACGCATCAGATCTGATCCATTACCATACGCCATTCATCACCTAACCGGCCGGCCAATGCTCTTTCTCTAAAATGGGCAAGATTATACTTAAGAGCTTTTTGCTTGCTGTAATCGCTTCTTCTTTGGTTGGGTAAACCGGCTTACCAAACCTGATATTAAAAAACTTCCACTCAACCTTGGAGAAGTACGAATGCTTCGAAAAGATATTTTTATTTAGAGCGAATCTCGCACTTTCTCTGTTGTTGGCATAACTTTCATTGACGTTAAAAAGATAGAGGATAGGAAACTTTGTATCCATACCCCAGTAACTGGAGCTCGTACTGGCAAAGACAAGATATGTTGCTGGGATTTTTTCGACGATGCCATCCTTATTTATTTCGAATGTCACGCTATCAGATGCCAACCTTTGATGGCCGACACCCGTGTGACATTCTTCCGGCACATGCGGTACGCGGTCGGGAAGGTCGTAATAAGTAATGAACAGTAAGCATTGACGGACAGTGCTGTCCACGGCGGCCTCGGTATCCTCAAGCAGCCATTGAATATAATCCTGGGTTCCAAGGCTTTCAATAACCTCCTGATTTGAAATTTCGGTTTTTGATGCTACTTTGTAAGGAGCTAAGGCCTTTTCATCCAAAAGTTCCAAAGATTTTCTCAAGGGCAATGGTTCCTTCTTTACCGGCTTAGGCATAACGAACCCACTTAGAGCAAGCACGGCTGCGCATATTAAAAAAGCCGGCTGTAAGTAGCTCCGCACTGGGCTTTGCTTCTTGTGTTCTTTGCTTTTCATCTTCGTTGTTTTAATACGTTTCCGGGCCGTTTATTGTTTGCGTCGAACCACAATATTCTCAGTAACTTCCTGGCCCTCTTCAATAAATAATCTCGACATAAACCATGCAAGTAAACCATAAAGACTAAACGCCAAAGGCAGCATGCTCAAGCCAAGCATATCATGATAAATACCCTGGGTGTACCTGGGATGCAGAAGCACGTAAATAAATCCTGTAATTGTAACCCGCACGATATTGCAAAAAATCGCTATAGGTATGGTGCTGGCCAACAAAACGAATCGCTGCCACAAAGGTCTGTAATGCAGGTATGCCATAGCGACGCCCAAAGCCAGGAAGGCCATCAGCAGTCGCATCCCACTGCAGGCCTCCGCCACATTAAGGGCTGGCTCCAAAGGCTGACCCTTATAGATGACATCTATGACTACACCACTGACTATAGTTTCAAGGCCGCTGACCAAATTCAGCAGAGCAGCCGCCACCCTGGCAGCAAGGTGCCGCATCGGCATAGTAAACGCAACATAGTATCTCCGCGGCAATGGTACAGCAAAGACCAAAAAAGCAACCGGCAGCCAAGTATATTTAACCAGACGCCACCCACCTAAAAATAAAACAATCGCACCAAGTGTCGCAATCATGCTGATGGGTTGAAGGTAGGCGTATCCTGATCGACTGGCTCCATTAAGAGCATAAAACACAATTCCACAAATTAGAAAAAACAAACCCATGTAACTCGGCGTGGTTTTTAGGCTCAAAATCTCTTTTTTGTGCTGATTAATGAAATATAAGCTAAAAAGTGGGATTAGAAGACCGTGCGACCAATTAGGGTCCTTCCATCTGCGGACAAGACGGCCAATTTCGCTGTGAAACAGAAAGCAAAACAATCCTGCAATTATTAAAATTTTGAGGTAATTGTGCAATCCAAGTTCATACCAGCTTGTCCCTGCCGGATTGTTATTTTGCGACTTATTGCAAAAAGTAGTACCTTCGTTTGAATCTTGTGTTTGGATTCCCATTTTGGGATTTATCTTTAAATGTGGCCTTTCAGCAATAGAGGAAGCGGTATTTTCCGGCATAACTCAACAATTCTGTTAAAACCAGTCTGGAATAGGCCTGCGAGTACCGAAATCTCTATCCGCAAAATTGCGGTCATAAATAAACCCGAAGCCATAAGTTGCCCTGAACGCATTTCTCAAAACGGCACGCCATCTTGCTGTCGGGTGCGTTCCGACGTTGACTAAATCGTTTGGCTTAATAAAGAAGTCCGGCTGCTCGCCCCGTGCGATTTTATCCAAATCGACCATTACGATTTCTTCTTTATTCTTACCGATCCTTCTTATCACTTCACAGCGTTTCGGCCAAGCCAGAGGTCCCAAACCGCCCGCCGCAGCTATGGCCATCTTCAAAGTCATTGGTCGGCCTGTAATATTGATGAATCCGGAACCGTTTACATTACCCATAATACTGAACTCACCAATAATGTCAACCGGCACATAAATAGTATCACCAGGTCTTATGACAATATTATACCGAGAGTCACCGGCGTACAGCCTATCGGCAGGAATCTTTATGACCCGCGTCTGCACTCCTGCCGCCCCTATCTGGTCCCATTCGAAGTCCAGCGGGACTTTCTTCTCGAGTGGACGATCCGGTTTTTCAGGCTCAACCTTAATCACCGGCTCCTTCGGTTTTGGCCGACTTATTTGAACCGGAACCCATCTGCCATCGCGGAAAATCCACTCAACACGTCCAAGTTCATCCTCTTCTGTGAGTTCCTTATCCATTATCATTTCCGCGGCAGCCATAAGCAATCCCTGCTTTTGCTGGGGCCATTGTCGTTTCGCCGACGGCGCTATTGTCTCCAGCATCTGCCGCTCGGGCTCGAACAGCTGCATCGGCCTCTCCGGCTCAATAATGCCCGGTTTAACCGGCTCAGCTACCGGCTCTTTGCCCGTAACAGAACGCGAAACATAAACATTGCTTATGTTAAACTGGCTTATCCCCCCCGCTACCGCAAGCGCGTCAGCTAATCTAAATTCAGTTCGAGGAATAATGTACCTGCCCGGACCCGGCACACCGTCACCCAGTATTGAAAACATACGCTGCTGCGAGTTCATTAAAGTTACTGTAACCGACGGGTCTTTTAATACGCTCGGCGAAAGTATCTGCCTTATCTCCTCCTCAAGCTGCGATTCGGTAAAGCCTGCGGCCTCAACTTCCCCAACCTCCGGTATGGATATCTTGCCGGTCTCGGTAACAATATAATCACTTATAAACACGGTCTCTTCCTGGAGCAGCTCAAAAATGGATATCCTGACAATATCACCGGGCCCTAACACATAATCAGTTTCAAACACCATTGCATCTATCGGTTTCGGTTCTTCGGCGTCGGTCCAGGCTGAGGGCGCTTCCTCTGCCACACCGAGCGAATCCAGTATGACATTAACCGCAGGAACAGGACGGAACCTGCCTACCTGCGTCGGGTCAAAGAACTTATTGCCGCAACCTACCAGGCAAACAGTTAGAACGGATAAAAGAGGGGCGACAAAAAATACAATTGCTATGACACGCCTCATTTTCGTCCTGTTATTGATGTGCATATATTGAAGCAGTCTTTTTTCATTCGAGTCATTCATTTCTTTATCCGTGGAATGTCCAACGTGTGTCATATCACCAAAACTCCCGAAAGATACCGGTGTTTTTAATCCTTTCCCGTGGTTCCAAACTCAATCAAGCCGGTCGAACACTTCTAAGTCAGCCGATGGCAGATAAAGGACGTTTGGAAATCTCCAAGACCTAAAAAACGTCTAAACACCTTTCTATATTATGAATTTTATCGGTTTAACGCCCTATTCGCTTAACTTTTTAAACGGCTGTTGCTTAATGATATTACTAAATTATAGCTAATCGACAATCAATTGCTGCCTTTGTCTGCCATAACTGTAAGCTTGAAAAGTATTTATGTGGGTTCTCATTTTGCGATTTATTGCAAAATGGGGCCCTGAAACCAAGGGCTTAGGTCGCCTGCCCTGTCATAGACTTCCTTTCTTTCCACAATGCAGTCAATAATTGAAGTATACCCTTTAAATACGGGATTTGTTCGCCACTGCTCCTTTGAAGCCCGATAATTGCCAAAATATCCGGCCAAATAAAAGATACCAACTCGCTTTGTACGGGAAATCAGAAAAAATTTTTGCAAACAGAGGTCAGAAATAGTGAATCGTGGTGCGAAAAAGTAGAAAACACAGAGCTGCGAAATTTCAATGCTATATTTTTTAGCTCCTTCCTTGAGATACAAAATGCCGGTTTTGAGGACTTTACCCTTCATTAGCAGGGTATTCTAACAGGGTGAGGTGTTGTTATTGTGATAATCTGCGAGTTTCCATTGTTGATTGTCTCGAAGCACTTTTGTACAATGTTAAGTGTAAGGTTTGCAAGAAGTGAGTTTTGCGGCAACAATTTATTATGGAGGTAGTGAAAATGATTAAGTCAAGACATTTGAGAGGTACCGTTGCGGCGTGGTTTTTGGTTTTGCTCAGCTTTTCTGCAGGAGTACAGTCTGAAATTTCGCCATGGTCTACAGGTGATGAGCTTCTTCAGATAGTGCCAGCAGAAAGTCTTTTCTGTATGCGGGTGAATAATTTTGACTCCACTCTTGGCACGATAGACCAGTTTCTGGCCGGCATTTCCCACAGACCCCCTGAGCTGTCAAGGACGGTACGTCAGAAACTCTCAGGGATACTGAATAGTCCGGAGCTAAATGGCGTGAACATGAAGGGTAACTTTGCGATGTTTGGTGTGAGTCAGGCCGAGGGGGAGAACATTTTTTTTGGCGTCCTTATCCCCGTTACGGACTACAAACAGTTCCTTGATGGTATTACTAATATAAGCCAGCCGGATGACGAGGGATTTTCTAAAATCAGAAACACAACACTTGTTAAACAAGTGGGTAATTATGCGTTGTGTCTCCAAGACGAACATGACAAGGTCACAGAGATAGCAAAATCGATTTCGGTCAGGTCAGCCGGGCTGGGGAGTTTCCTCGATGCTGCTGAGGTTCAACAGGCTATTGAAGAGCCACTATGGGCGTATGGAAATGTCCAGCAAGCAGGCCCTTTGCTGTCTGACCAACTTGAGCAGATGAAGACGATGATGGAGAATATGGAATCGCATAATCAGGCAAATATTGAGAAGCTTGAGCAAGTTAGGAACGAGATGGCCAATATGATTTCCAATCGAAAAGCAGACCTTGAGAAAATTGAACAACAACACGAGAAGCTTAGAGAGCAGTATAGCCAGCTTCAAGCAAAAATGGAACAGATGAAGATTCGGCTGGCTGACATGGATCCGAATGGAAAAGTAGCGATTGATAAACTTAAACAAAGAATCGATGAACGAAAGAAATTATCGAGAGCTCTTGAAGAACAGATTGAAAAAATTCATCAGATTAGAAACCAGTTGGCCGGTATGGATCCCAATGAAAGCGTGGCAATTCGTACGCTCGATCAGCAAATCAAGAAACTCAGGAAAAAAAAGGAACTATCGAGCTACCGTCAAGCATCAGAGACGATTGGTAAAGCCATGAATTTGTACGCAGCTATTCTTGAGACACTGATTAAGGAGACAAAGTCTTTGAGCTTAACTGTCAGGCCGAGGCCAAATGTGTTCAACCTAACAATGAACGTTTCGGCAGTGCCGGGAACAGAAATGGCAAATATGTTTGTCGCCGATACCTCCATAGTAAAGGAGAATAGACTTTTAGGGTATCTGAAAGACGGGGCAATGATGAATTTCGCCTGCAAGATGAATACGCCTTTCTGGAACAAGCTCAAACTCAAGAGCGTCGATTTTCTTTCGGCGATTGCCGGTGAGAGTATGACCGCTGAGGATATAACCAAAGCGAAGACACTGGCCTCAGATGGGATTAGTGCTCTCGGCGGGGCAGTTGCGTTTTCATTCTTTATCGATGCAAACAGCAAACCTCCTTTTGCTTTCAAGTATGTTCTTGAGGTCAAGGATGTTGATAAGTTCAACAATGTCTTAGAGGAAGCTTCGGAGATGATGAACGTAGGTAGTATTGCTGATTTTTACAAAAGCATGGGTATCGAAATGGGCTTTACAATAAAGCGCGGCGTCGGCAGTTACAAGGGTGTTTCCATAGATTCAGCAAAGCTCGTGATGAAGTCGACTGACCCTAACTCGCCAAGAGCGCAGATGATGAGTGCGATGTACGGTGACGGATTGAAGTACAAGTGGTCGATGATTGATGGGCTGTTTGTCTGCGCTGGCGGCGGCGACGTGGACTCGGCAATATTCGAGCTGATTGACGAGGTCAAAGCAGGAGGGCCGATGCAAATAGCTGATGAAATGAAGGCAGCTTTAGCACTACTGCCTGAAGCAGGCAAAGCAGAATTTATGGGTACATATAACATTCCGCGGTTGTTCAAGATGTCAGGTGCCATGGTTAGAGCTTTCATGCCTGCACCGATGCTTATAGCACAGATGGATATACCGACCAAGAGCAATATCGTATTTGCGGGCAAGGCAAGTAACGGCGAGATGACAGTGGATATCGCACTACCAAAAGAGCATCTGACCGAGATTGTGGCAGCCTTTCAACCACCTCTGGATAAAGCGCGTGAGCAGGGCAAACGAGCTGTCTCTCTCAACAACTTAAAACAGATAGCGCTGGCTTGCATAATGTACGCAGACGACCACGAAGG
>Ga0209636_10002620_pt1 | contig 18374 bp, 17 predicted proteins | sample DeeMarSWOR152_54_FD_187464 | JGI IMG/M metagenome (GOLD analysis project Ga0209636, IMG submission 187464) | Marine sediment microbial communities from White Oak River estuary, North Carolina - WOR-1-52-54 (SPAdes) (version 2) | ecosystem: Environmental > Aquatic > Marine > Intertidal zone >... | reverse complement strand
TTGACCAGGCATTCATAGGCTCGTGCACCAATGGACGCCTGGAAGACCTCGGGATTGCTGCCAGAATACTCAAGGGTCGGAAGGTGGATAAGTTTACCAAGGTTATCGTCATACCAGCCTCGCAGGAGGTCTTTAAAGCTGCTCTGGCAGAGGGGTTAATAGCGACATTTGTGGAGGCTGGGGCTGTGGTTGGTCCCCCCACCTGTGGTCCGTGCATGGAAGCGCATATGGGCATACTGGGGCCGGGAGAGGTTTGCATAAGTACGGCAAACCGTAACTTTCAGGGCCGGGTAGGAGATGCGACTGCTAAAATATACCTGGCATCACCGGCGACTGTGGCAGCCTCGGCGTTAAAAGGCAAAATAAGTGACCCACGGGAGTTTTTTCGGGAGGCATAGATGGAACTTAAAGGCCGAGTCTGGAAGTTTGGTAAAGATGTGGACACTGATGAACTCTTCGCTGGAAGGTTCATCATGGGTGGTGATGAAACGAGCCAGAGCCAATATCAGGAGTTCATCGCCAGAAGTGGGTTAAGCGATGTTGGGCATCGTGAGAATGTGCCCAAGGATTTCCTCACCAAGGTTAAGAAAGGGGACATTATAGTTGCCGAAGAGAACTTCGGCATTGGTTCCAGCCGGCAGCAGGCTGCGGAAACTCTGAAGTTTAAAGGTGTCCAGGCTGTAGTTGCTGACTCAATCCACAGGATATTCTTCAGAAACTTCTGGAACCTCGGCTGCCCGGCCGTAGATTTGCCAGGAATTTCCGCTGAATTTGAGACCGGGCATGAGATAGTGATAAACCTGAGGCAAGGGACTATCAAGAACCTCAATATGGGCAAGGAGTTTGAGTTTCGCCTGATAATTCCAGCGTGGTTTATAGACATGGTGGAAGCTGGAGGTCTAATCCCTTACCACAAATCTCTGAAATCTTAAGTTCTGCGGTTGACCATAATTATTTCTGCCACTCCGTTTATACTTATACTCCTCCGAAATTTATGATAGTGTATTCTGTAGAATTCAATGCAGACAGTAATTTGGGATATGGACCCCGGCATCGATGATGCCCTGGCTTTAATTCTGGCGTTAAAATCGCCTGAAGTTCAAATTCTGGGCATCACTACTGTGGCGGGCAATGCTCCCTTGGAAATGACCAGCGCCAACGCTCGCCGAGTATTGGAATGCCTGGACGCAGGCAGTATCCCGGTGGTGATGGGGGTGGCAAACCCTTTGAACCACCCATTAGAAGATGCCTTAAGCCACCATGGGCCAGATGGGCTGGGCAACTGCGGCTTGCCCTCTCCCAAGCTCACACTGTACCCGGCTAAAGCCTGGGATTTCCTTGCCCGGCTAGTTTTGGATGCTCCTGGTGAAGTTACTCTTGTAGCCACGGGACCCCTAACCAATGTAGCTTATGCCTTTGAGCTTCATCCCGAACTGCCTGGACTTTTAGCCAAGTTGGTTCTCATGGGAGGCGCTTATAGTCTTACGCCCTACGGCAAAGGTAATCGTACTCCCTTTGCCGAGTTCAATATCTGGCAGGACCCCGAAGCTGCTCATATAATATTCAACTCCGGGGCGGACATCTTTGCTGTGGGGCTGGATGTATCTATGGACCCTGCGGCTTGTCTGAATAGCCAGCATCTGGAGCAAATTAAGACCAGTCATACACCGGCTGCACATCTGGTAGTCCAACTGGTAGAATACGAGGTAAAATACCAAGGATGCTGTAGAATGCATGACCCGCTAGCTTTGGCAGTGTTGCTGGATGCTTCCTTGCTCGATTTTACATTGGCAAGGGTAGAAGTAGTCAAAGGAAATGACTGGGATAGAGGGGTTACTCGTATCTTGTCCTCTGGCCGCTCCCAGTTGATACACGTAGCCTCTGCTGTGGACGGGCCTCACTTTCTGGATTTATTTCTATCGCGCATACTGGAGGAGTAAGATGGCCAGCTTGGTAGTATGTGGCGCCATAAACTGGGATATTAGCTGCTTCGTAGAGCAGCTGCCGGTGCCCGGTGAAGAGGTTACCATAAAACACATCACTCGAGTATCCGGAGGTACGGGGGGCAACATTGCTGTGGCGGCAGCACGGATTTTGGGGGCTAAGGAAGTTGCCCTGATAGGTGCTCTGGGGAAGGATGACATTGCTCGCCAGCAAATTGCTGCCCTCAAGGACGAGGGAGTCATCACCGAAGGAATCGACCACATTGCGGGAGAAGAATCGGGGCAGGCTTATATCCTGATTGACCAAGCAGGACAAAACGTTATTGCCAGCCATCTGGGGGCGAATGCCAGGCTTAGTCTGGGACACCTGAACAAAGAACAGGTCAAGCAACAGCTACAGGAATGTCAGGGCGTCGTCCTCACCGACCCGCCTTTAGAAGTGGCAGAGGAGCTAATAAACTTGGCAAAAAGGCGTGATGTCCCCGTGCTGTGGGATCCGGGGATTTTGATAAGCCCGAAGCGGGAAGCATTGCACTCTCTTGCTAGAGAAGTCGAAGTCCTCTTCCTAAATGAAACGGAGGCGAGTTCTTTACTAGGAGCCTCTGAGTTGAATATGAGCTTACAGAAGCTAAAAGAGCTAGGATTTGGCAATCACACGGTGCTCAAACTTGGTGCCCAGGGTGCAGCCATGCTTGAGCCGGCTAGCGGTAGGGTGATCGGAGTCCCAGCCTTGCCTCTCAAGAAGCTCGGTCTAAATGTGGTCAGCACGGTAGGTTGTGGAGATGTCTTCGCTGGAGTCTTTGCTGCCTATCATGTTCTGGGAAGTAGCCTCGAACAATCGCTTATCATGGCCAGCGCTGCCGCAGGCCTTAACGCCACCAAATCTGAGACCAGAGGCAGCCCCGTGCGAGCTGATTTAGAGGAAGTGGCAAACCGCAGCCAGAAGCTTGGCTTCGCAGCGCAGAAACGCAAACTTTCTAAAATTTAGCCTGGTAAGCTCTGGTATCTGCCTCACCTTTAGAGTAAGCTTCATGCCACCCTTCGGGCACCGAAATTTTCTTATACAAGCTAACCCTGTCTGCTTCGAGCAAATTGCGATTCCGCCCCATGAAATCGGCAGCACAGATAACCTTATGATTGGTAATGGAGGAAACCCAATCCAGCCATTTCTCCCCTTTCCTGGAGCGCAGCAGGTGATGATCTAGGATAAGCGTATCAACCTTTCTGGCTAACCTCAAAGTCCTACGCAGAGCAGCTTCTCTCTTGCCCCAAGTTAAGCTTGGCAAATAAATTGGCGGCCCGGATGCCAGCACAGTTGTTGGATGCCACGCAAGTATTTGCTCTATTGCCTCATCATTGAGCATTTGAATATCCGAGGCGTGCACGAAAACTCCTTTTTCCTCTTCGATCCTGGTCATTATTACTGTGCCACCTCTATCTTGTTGACCGTGGGGAATGGGAGGAGAAAAGCTTAAACACCCGTCGCTTAGCCCCTCTGAAGCTGGAAAGGCTCGACCAACCTTTTGGGCTAAATCTCTAGCCCGATGAACCTGAGCAGGGGCGATATTCTGTATCCCCTTTGCCCACAGTCTGGGATGCTTCAATAATTCAGCAACCCGGTCTGCCGAAAGCTGGTAAGGATTGGCATTTACCATGGGATGGTGTTCACCGTGATAATGACTGATCACAACATCTGTGGCATCTTCCAGCGCCTTTTCGATGGCAACTTTTACCCTCTCCGCCACAGCAACTTGAATTGGGTGGGGCAGCAAGCCATGCCTCCTATACCCCAACGCAACTCCAGGATCGATGACTATTTTGCGGTCTTTGGTTTCAACCACGCAGCACAGGCCGCGAACACCCAATGATTCCGCCCCGATTATCTCTATCTTCACTCCAAAGCTAATATTACACTAATCACTTTTATTGTGGTAACTTTATGGGAGCAAGTGAAGACAGAGAGGAAAGAGAGCTATTGGGCAAGAACTAAGAGAGTCGAGGCTGATTTGCTCGAATTCGGCATCAGCTCTGGCTTGGCTAAGAAGCTTACTTATTTTTATCCCCTTGGTGTTCTGGAAAGGCTTATCAAAGCCACTGAGAAACGCCAACCTAGAGAGCCAGCTACATACTTTCTAAAGGGCCTTAAGAAATTCCGAATTAAGCACGAGCTTCAACGTGGTCCAATCGGAGAGGAAGACATAAATTGAAATGATAGTAATAAAATGCGCTAAATGCAGGGCTAAAGTCTTCAGGTACTTGAAGGTTGGGAAGGGGCGAATATTACACTGCTGGAAAGAGCGCATAATAGAAGACTATAGTGTTCGAGAGGGAAATGAAATTAGATGTCAGTGTGGCAATTTAATCGGGATTGATGAACGGAAATGGATCAAAATGAAGCAGCGCTCTTTTACTTACTCAGGAACAAGAACAAAAGGATAGGGTCTCTGTGAAACTCATAAGTGCCTGCTTGTTAGGGATAAAGTGTGCCTGGGATGGCCAAGATATTTACAAAAGCGATAAGGCAATTGAGCTTTTAAACTCCGAGACGCTGCTGCCTGTTTGTCCAGAGCAGCTAGGAGGATTAGAGACCCCCAGGGCACCTCAGGAAATCCAGGGAGGGACTGGTGAAGACATTCTTGATGGGAAATGCAAAGTGCTAAATATAGACGGGGAAGATGTCACTCAAAAATTTATTAACGGGGCGGAAGAAACTTTGAAAATTGTCAAGCTATTCCACATTGAAGAATTCATAGGGAAATCCAGAAGCCCCTCATGTGGCTGTGGGCAAATATACGATGGCACATTTTCCCGGGCACTGATTGATGGCGACGGCGTTACCACAACATTATTGAAGAGAAACGGAATCAGGGTTATAACCGAAGAAGACTTGTAGCGTTTTTTAGAAAACAAAATCACCTACTATGCCACCTCCCATCAACTCCTGTTTAGCTACCTTGCGCAAGTACAGGACAGCTCTATCTCGCTACGCTACTCTTCCACAACCTCAATGACTTTATTCCTGCTCCTGAAGCCGCTGAGAATCCTGACCTGGCTCCGGGGAACACCAAAATGCTCTGCCAGCAATTTGATGACCGCCTGGTTGGCCTTGCCTTCCTTGGGCGGCTCTTTAACCTTGATTATGAAGCTATCGCCTTCCCGGCTAAGCTCTTCGGTCTTAGAGTTGGGCTTTACCTTAACCTGGATTTTCATCCATAACCTCTCCCCATATTCCTTGGTTATGAAATTCTACCAGTTTAACAGGTATTATCTCGTTGTTCAGGGACTTTTCGCTGTGAGCGAATACCCTGATATAGTTGCTGGTCAGCCCTGAGTACATGCCGCTTCCGGGACTGGTTTCCTTCTCCCATAAAACCGGCATAGTTTGCCCCAAGAACCGCTCACAGAAGCTGCGATGGGAGCTTCGAGATAGCTCTAGCATCCGCTGGTTGCGCTCTTGTTTAACTTTGTCTTTTATCTGCTCGGGCATCCCGGCTGCTGCTGTCTCGGGGTGGAGCGAGAAGGGGAAGACATGGATGTTGGCGAAGCCGGCTTGCTGGCAAAAAAGGTAGCTCTGTTCGAACTCTTCATCGCTTTCCCCAGGGAAACCAACCATGATATCTGTGGTGATAGCCGCATCTGGTATCATTTCTTTAATCAAATTTACTGTTCTCTGATATTGGTCCAGAGAGTAGCTCCTCTTCATCCTTTGAAGCACGGTCTCGCTTCCACTTTGCAGTGCTAAGTGGAAATGCCGACAAAGCCTTTCGTCCTGCCACAAGGCAAGAAATTCAGAGTATATTTCCGAAGGCTGTAAGGACGAGAGACGTAGTCTCTCGATGCCGGTGCTGGTGAGAATGCACTGAACCAAATCCCTCAGGTCAGCACTATCATTTCTATAAGAGCCGACCTTTGTCCCGGTGAGGACAACTTCTTTGTAACCGAGGGCCACTTTTTGCTTAACTTCGTCAATTATCTGGGAAGCGGGCAGGGAATATTCACGAGGTCTTACTTTGGGCACAATGCAATATGTGCAGGGGCTGTGACAGCCATCCTGAATCTTTATCAGGCTACGAGTCCTGACCGTGGCAGCGAGCATCTGAGATCGCCTTGTTTCACCCTCATCCAGTCCTCCCCCTTCAAGGGAAAAGGTTTGGGTGAGGGCCAGCAAGTGCTCTTTCTCTTTGTTATCAACTACAAAGTCAGCAAGCTGGGCTAGCTCTTGACGACTTCTTTGAGCATAGCAGCCAGTGGCGATAATCAGGGCCCGGGGATTTTTTCGCCTTGCCAGCCTGAGCCAGTGGCGTGACTTGCGGTCGGCAATATGGGTGACTGTGCAAGTATTGGCAATATAGATATCTGCCCCGTCACCGGGGGAAACAAGTTGAAATCCGGCTTTGCTAAAACGATCGGCCAGAGATTCCGTCTCGGCCTGATTGAGCTTACAACCCAATGTGTAAAAAGCCACCCTCATTGATAAGGATTATATTTATTGCCTGGCTGTATGGTCAAATTGCCGTGCCTGGAGCTTGCTTGACCCCTCTCTTATAGTATATAGTTAGCGATTCTAACCAAGGCATTAAACTGAGGTGCGAAATTGAATCAACGAGCTCGATGGACAATCCTGCCTCCGGTGCCAGACGAATACTTAAATGCTTCTGCCCTTTCCCCTCTAATTGCTCAACTTCTCTACAACCGTGGTGTTAAGCCGGAGGAAATCGCCACTTTTTTGTCTGCTGACCGCAGGCTGGAGGGTAATCCCTTCCTGCTTCCTGATATATCACGGGCTGTAAACAGGGTCTATAAAGCCGTGCTTGCCCGGGAAAAGGTCGCCGTCTACGGCGACTTTGATGTTGATGGCGTCACGGCCACGGTTATTCTTGTCGAGGGGCTGTCAAGGCTTGGTGCTGAAGTTATTCCCTATATTCCTGACCGCATCAACGAGGGCCACGGATTAAAGATTTCGGCTCTGGAGAAGCTTCAGGCCCAGGAGGCAGGTTTGGTCATTACTGTTGATTGTGGCGTAACTGACCTTGCAGAGGTGAAACAGGCTCGAGAGATGGGAATGGATATGATTATCACAGACCATCACATTCCATTAGGGAGCCTGCCTCGAGCCGTAGCTGTAATTGACCCCAAGCGAAAGGACTCAGTGTATCCCTATCCAGATCTGGCTGGTGCTGGCGTTGCCTTCAAGTTTCTGCAAGCGCTATTCCACAAAGATAGCAGGGAGAAATGGCTAGCCAGATTGATGGACTTAGTAGTTTTGGCCACTGTTACCGATTTAGTTACCCTAGTTGGTGAGAATCGTTACCTGGTGAAGGAAGGGCTGAGAGAGCTTAATAATAGCTCCCACGTGGGAATACAGGAAATGGTTAAGTTGGCTGGGCTGAGGCCGGGTGAACTTGATGCTGAAGATATCTCCTGGGTACTGGGACCTCGCCTCAACGCTGCTGGCAGGATGAAAAATGCCTCCACCAGTTACCAGTTACTCACCACTCAGTCACCAGAGGATGCTCGCCTCCTGGCCCTGGAGCTGGAGGAAAAGAATGTCGAGCGGCAAAAATTAACCAATGAAGTATTAAGCCGAGCGAGGGAGAAACTAGCCGCCAAGCTACAACTGCCGGTGCTTATAGACGGTGATGAAAGCTACTCCATCGGTGTTATCGGGCTTGTCGCCGGCAAGTTAGCAGATGAATTTTACAAGCCCACCATTATCATCAGTTTAGGCCCTGAGCTATGTCAGGGTAGCTGTCGCAGTATACCTGAATTCGATGTCGTAGCTGCTTTAGAAGAATGTCATAACCTGCTTACTACTTTTGGTGGCCATCCCTTAGCCGCTGGCTTCACTGTGAGGCGCCAAAATTTAGCTCAGCTAGAGGAGCGGATTACCGCACTAGCTACGGAACAATTAGGTCATCTTGACCTTCGCCCGGAAATAGTGATTGATGCCGATGTTCCTTTGTCTATTCTTGCTGGAGACACCTTTAACCTTATCCAAAAATTGAGCCCTTTTGGTCGAGGCAACCCACAGCCGGCGTTTCTCACCCGGCAGGTTGAGGTAATCGAGTGTCGTAACTTCGGCAACCAGAGCGAATGGCTGAGACTAAAACTCAAACAAGGCAATGTAACTTGGCAGGCTGTAGATTTTGAGTCGCAGAAAACGAGGGAAGAAATTCCAGCTTACATAGATATTGTCTATAACCTGGAAAAAAGTCGCTGGAATGGAGAGGAGGTGCTGGGCCTTAATCTTCGTGACTTTGCTCCTGCCCAGCCTCGTTAGCAAGCTCGGTCACCAAAGACTGTTTCTCGAATCGGCGCATTCTGATGATAAGCCAGGGCAAAAATACCGCCAATATTGCTAAGTCAAGAACTTGGGCTTGATGAAGACCCCAGAGCCATGGTTCGCCAATACGGAAAAACCTAATGCCAAAATCACCGGCGGCAAAAAGGGAAAAACAAAAGAACGCGAGACAGCCTTCGGGTTTAAATTTTCCCCGAAGTCGCAACACTACAGCAAAAACTATCAGCCCCCATAATAAATGATAAATCTGAGTGGGGTAAATCGGCACCCCCAAATATTGGCTAGAGAGGTAGTACCAATCTTGAAGAGGAGTGCCGGGTGGAGGGGGAGCATATGTTACAGCCCCGGGGAAATAGTGAAAAGGACTGAGCTTGCCGGAGCAGCAGCCGTTTATGGTACAAGCGGTCCTGCCTATACCTAGAGCTAAAGGCATGGCAACAGCAACGGCATCGCCTATACTAAGCAGGGTGGAGAAGCGCATTCTAGTTACCCTCATATAGATCAACGCTGCCACAATGGCGCCGATAACCATCCCGTTTTGAGCAAGGCCAGCAAAGCCGATAATCTCTCGGGGGTTCGCTACGAAATGCTCCCAGTCATGGATTATATATGCTAGCCGGGCTCCGATATAGCCGCCAAGAATACACCAGAGGAAAAGGCTGTAGAGATCACGCGTGATACCTAGTTTTTTTGCTTCCCTGGGGATGATAACTATCATCGATATAACAGCTATACCCACTATAATCCCATACCATCGTACCGTCAGGGAGCCGATGGTGAAGGCAACGGGGTCTATGCTGATAGTGAGCATTTATCTTTTCCTTTCAGTTTAAGAGAAAATAGCATCGACAAAGACTGCGGCATCAAAGGGAGCCATGTCCTGTAATTTTTCACCAGTACCAATATAAGAAATGGGTATGTTTAACTGGTCGCAGATGGCGAATATTATGCCGCCTCTGGCTGTGCCATCCAGCTTGGCCAGGAAAATACCGGTAACGTCCACAGCTTCAGTGAAATGTTTAGCCTGAGCCAGTCCATTTTGCCCTGTGGTAGCGTCCATTACCAGCAAAACTTGGTGAGGGGCTGAAGCATCGTGCTTAGCCACCACTCTCTTTATCTTTTTGAGTTCTTCCATGAGATTAAACTTGGTATGAAGGCGACCAGCAGTATCGATAATCACCGCTTGAGCATGGCGGCTATGGCCGGCCTGAACGGCATCGTAGGCAACTGCTCCGGGGTCGCCACCTGGTTGATGAGCGATGACTTCGGCACTTACTTTCCCTCCCCAGTGTTTAAGCTGCTCAATAGCTGCCGCCCGGAAGGTATCCGCTGCCGCCAGGATAACTCGCTTTCCCTGTGAAGTGAAACCATAGGCCAGCTTGGCAATGCTCGTCGTCTTGCCTGAGCCATTCACGCCGACCACAAGAATGATATATGGGGACTCTCCACTTTGCTCAGGAATCGGATTTGCTCTCTGGGGGATGCTTAATAAGCTTACCATCTCCTCTTTCAAGGCTTCCCGTATCTGAGATACCTCTGAAAGCCTGTCTGTTTTTACCCGCTGTTTGACTTTACTCAGGAGTTTGCTCGTAGTCTCTACACCAACATCAGCCGAGACAAGCAACTCTTCCAATTCTTCCCAGACCTCATCCCTGAAGGCGTCCCGGTCGAAAATATTAGCTATCTTGCCAAACCAGGTTTCCTTGCTTCTTTTTACCCCTGGTTCAGTCTTTTTTAACAAATCAAGCAAGCTGCCTCCGTAATCTAGTGTACCCATATATGATAGCACAGGTGTAGACGACTTTTTAGTTGCTGGTTTCTCGACTTTCTGGCGAAGGTGGCTCCGGCTCCTTTCTCACTAATAAAAGGGGATATATGATGTCGCTCAGGCAGCAAGGAAGCCATACCGCAAGGAATAAAAACAAGAAAATAAAATGGAGCAAAGGGATCCATTCAGCCTTTCCGAATGCCATGATGTAGGATAAGGATGCCCAGGTACTTAACAACACGTGTCCAAAGTGTGGGATTTTGGTTGTTTGCCTCCAATAGCCGATAGCAATGCCTCCTAATGCCAGGAAATTTATCCACCATTCCTCGATAAAGGGCACATGAAACTCCATTTGAGCATTAAGTAACGTTCCTCCTAGATAAGGAATAATGGCATCGCTTATCGTGGCTATGCCGATCGACCCTGTCCAACCAATCAAAATTGCCACCCAGATTCTGGCTTTCCTATATCTTACATACATAGCCGTGGTTACAAGTGCGCTCAGTAACACATGGAGTGGATGTAAGGTGTAAAAAGCAATATTAGAGACATGGGAAGGGATGTTGCCTAAAACTATTATAACCGTGATGATAATACCAGTGAGAGCGCCAAGGGCTGTGAACGGGATATGCTCTTTAAGTTCTTTTGCTATGCGCCTGAGCATTTCTTATTTTGCTAATGGGTCTATTTTCTATAACACCGGGCGCAGAGTCCGGAGAATTCGGAAAGATGATGTTCGGTATGAAAGCCAAAATTCCGGGCGAAGTCGTTTTCCTCTTGACATAATCCTTTGTCGGCAAATTCTTGAATAGCTCCACAGTGCTGGCAGACCATGAAGCGATGGCAGCCTTCTATAGCATCCAGGCTACACTTTACAAATCCACCGCTGGATAGCATTTTGTGAGCTAAATTGAGGCTGCAAAATAAATCGAGTATGCGATAGATGGTAACGTGATTTAGATATTTGCCCCTGGCGCGCAAAATCCCCTGTATGTCGTAGGGGGAAAGCGGTTTTTCAGTTTCTTCGAGCACCTCGAGCACCAGCTTCCGCGGCTTGGTTGCCTTATACCCCTGGGCTTGCAAAATTCGAACTGAATCTCGAGCCATGGCAGTATTATGCCTGAAGGAAAGGCTAAATGCAACACTATTGCAATTAGCTATTACGAATAGTTGTTTATTCGTTTTGAAAAAGCAGAGTGCTTGCTCTCGATTCTTACAGAAGGGCCATCTACTCGGAGGAACACGGCATTGCGCGAAAGTCAGAAAAATGCAATCCTCTTTCGAGGATCAGGGCTTCCGAGACAACTTTTGGCTTTAGCACCACTTGTTAATTAAGGCTGGCGAAGGTATTCCTTAAATCAAATAGGGTCGAGGTTGATTCCTCGACCCTATTTTTGCTTCTAGAGTAACAATCCGAGCAAATGTGCGATTTCACCTTCAGGAATACTCAGGACCTCTGCCTCGCCGCCTTGTCACCCATATGGCCAGCGCCACTGAAACCAGCACCAGCAAGCCTACTATGGCTGTCTTCTCGACCGGAGTAGTGTTGACGGCTACGGCGCTCATGGCCACAACAGGCACCAATCCAGCCCTCACCACTAGTCTCAGGCTGGGATGCTCAGTTATAAACTCAGCTATTGGTGGGCTGACTCTATAATATACGTCTACCAGGGCTTGTCCCAGCGGGTTGGTCAGCAGATATTCATCTCTGAACTCACGGAGAATTTGTATTTCCTCGGCCATTGGCGTACCGTAAGCTGCGGTGGCGATGAAGCATAATGCAGGCACATTGATGGTCAAGGTAGCATTTGTACCGACATCGAAGTGGATGGTCAGCACCACCTCATCCCCGATGTCCTTGAGCTTGCTTTCCAAGTATGGAATACTCAGGATGGTCAAATTTGCAGAAACCCCGGGGTCGGTATCAGTCACGGTGTAGTCGGTGCCTGCAGTCAGAGTGAACCCATCATCATCCAGGATGGAAAGTACTTCAGTGGCAGTACCCCACGTGATGGTAGTTGTTACATTACCCTGGGCAAACATGTCGTAAGTGGCTGTTGTTGGAGAGATGCCGGGTTGGATTCCAATAGCCGTGATGGTAAAGGTGGCATTGGCACCGAGATCGAAGTCGATGGTCAGCACCACCTTGTCCCCGATGTCCGTGAGCTTGCCTGCCAGGTACGGACTATTCAGGATGGTCAAATTTGCGGACACCCCGGGGACGGTATCAGTTACGGTGTAGTGGGTGCCTGCCGTCAGAGTGTGCCCATCATCCAAGATGGAAACTACTTCGGTGGCAGTACCCCAGGTGATGGCGGTTTGAATGTCAGCCGGACTATCGATATTGTATTGGGCTGTTGTCGGCGAGATGCTGGGGGTAGTTCCGATTGCCGTGATGGTAAATGCGACAGGGTCGCCGGCATCGAATTTGATGGTCAGCACCACCTCGTCCCCGACGATATCCGTGAGCTTGCCTGCCAGGTGACTATTCAGGATGGTCAAATCTGAGGACACCCCGGGGGTGGTATGAGTCATGGTGTAGTGGGTGTTCGCCTTCAGAGTGAACCCATCATCATCCACGATGGAAACCACTTTAGTGGCAAGACCCCAGGTGATGGTGGTTTTGACATTAGCCGGACTGTCGAGATCGTATTGGGCTGTTGTCGGCGAGATGCTGGTGGTAGTTCCGATTGCTGTGATAGTAAATGCGGCAGGGTCGCCGGCATCGAATTTGATGGTCAGCACCACGCCCTCCCCGATATCCGTGAGCTTGCCTGCCAGGTACGGACTATTCAGGATGGTCAACTTTGCAGACACCCCGGGGACGGTATCAGTTACGGTGTAGTGGGTGCCTGCCTTCAGAGTGTACCCATCATCATCCACGATGGAAACCACTTTAGTGGCAATACCCCAGGTGATGGTGGTTTTGACATTAGCCGGACCTTCGATATTGTATTGGGCTGTTGTCGGCGAGATGCTGGGGGGAGTTCCGATTGCCGTGATGTTGAGTGCGGCAGGGTCGCCGGCATTGAATATGACGGTCAGCTCCACGCCCTCCCCGATATCGGTGAGCTTGCCTGCCAGGTACGGATTATTCAGGATGGTCAAATCTGAGGACACCCCGGGGGTGGTATGGGTTATGGTGTAGTGGGTGCCTGCCTTCAGAGTAAACCCATCATCATCCACGATGGAAACCACTTTATCGGCAATACCCCAGGTGATGGTGGTTTTGACATTAGCCGGACTGTCGAGATCGTATTGGGCTGTTGTCGGCGAGATGCTGGGGATAGTTCCGATTGCCGTGATGTTAAATAGGGCAGCACCGACATCGAATTTGATGAGCAGCTCCACGCTCTCCCCGATATCCGTGAGCTTATCTTCGAGATAAGTATTCAAGATAATTAGTTGCTTAACCAGTACTATGTAGTCTTTGCCCAGGCCCTGTTGTAAATGATACCCGTCGTCATCGGTGATGGAGTCTATCTTGCTGGCGATGCCCCAGGTGATGGCGGTTTGGATATCAGCCGGATCGTCCAGGTCGTATTGGGCTGTTGTCGGTGAGATGCTAGGGAGTTCAACTGCCATCACTGACACGGCTGTCACCAAGCTCAGACTCAATGCCAACAGCAGGGCACAAGACACTTGTGTTATTGCTCTAAATTTTCCTTCCATGAAATCTTTAACCTCCTTCTTCATTGGTTCCCTTGGTTGGCTAGTTCTAATCTCGTCATAATTTCTTCACATAGTCAGCACCTCCCCTGGATAAGCCCCACTGGTACTGTAGTTATAGGCTTGCCCTAAAACGCATGTAATAGTTTAGTAAAGCTTAGTTAATACTATCGATATTCTCTAATACGCCTTCACCTCCTTTTGAAGGCTTTCAAAACTGTGTCACATCTTTCCGTTATAAAATCGCTCCTCATCACCTCCTTTTATTTATAATATGCTGTTTAATTCCGATTTTCCGTTCAATTTCGGGCATTTTGTAGTTGCCTGATTTACCCAGGCCTGCCCAATAAATTCTCACCCAGCTAAATCTCCGATTTGGCCGAGTGAAGTAAATTAGGCAACTATATTTTTAAATACCCCGGGGTTTCGAAAGGGAGGGTTGGTTCTACTGTGACAGGGAAAAAGAACCCAGATTACACGTCCATACGTGCTGAATTGAAAATGATGAGAACTCCGGTAATTTCCCGACGCACACACTTGACTACCTACGTTATGTTTTCTTAAAATGTTATATCTTGTTGATGGTATTCTTATGCAGACTATTATACCGATATCTAAGGCATTGTCAATAGTTTTTTTGATTTTCCAAGATTTTCTTAGCCCCTCAAGCCACGAGTTCTTCAAGCAATACTATCGCAGCTTCCTTGTCTAGGGGCTGGTTATTGTTGCCGCACTTGGGCGATTGCACGCAGGAAGGGCAACCATCAGCACAGGGACATGCCTCCACTGTTTTCAAAGTGGCCTGCCAGAGCTCCTCGGTTGCCTCGAATCCTTTCTCGGCGATGCCGATGCCTCCGGGGTGGGCATCGTAAATAAAAATCTGCGCCTTGCCAGTGTCGGGGTGAAAAGGGGTGGAAACGCCGCCAATGTCATTGCGGTCGCAAAGGGCAAATAAAGGAAGTATGCCAATGGCGGCGTGTTCACAAGCATGTAAACCGCCGTGGAAGTCAAGCCCAGCATCGGCTATCCTATCAATCGCCTTCTGAGGCAAATCGAACCACAGGGCCTTGGTGGGAAAGTTTTGTGGTGGCAAATCAAGAGGCTCCTCGCCGATAACCTCTTCCGTGAACTGCCTCTTCTTTTTAAAGCCAACTACCGTGACAGTAACATCAACATCTCCGAAGTAAACCTTCACCTCACGACAGTCCTTTTCCTTGAGTAGTTTCGTGACCCGGATGTCGTGTATCTCCATAGTCTGGGTATAGTAATCTACAGACCTCGGTTCTGCCCAGGCAATGCGCCGGGCTAAATCAAGTTCCTTGATAAGATAAGATTCACCCTGGTGGAGATAGATAGCGCCGGGGTGTACTTGAAAGAAGGCGACGCTGGCTTCTACTGTTTCTAACAAGCAACCTTCCCGACCATCGATGACAGCATAATTTTGCCCTGATGTTGCCCTTATATTTATATCCTGAACGGGATAGGAGATAGAAGGAATGAGATACCATCTCTCTTGCCGTTTCCTTAACCTCCCTTCTTGCTCCAGCTCAGTTAGCATAGTGCCAGTGTTGGTGCCGAAGAATTCCTCATCCTTATCTTCCAGAGGTTTCTCCCAGGCAGCGCAGAGGAGATGAGGCTTCAGGATATAAGGGTTGCCAGGATTGGTTATGGCATTGTCAAAGTTCTTGCTAAAAAAGAAATCAGGATTGCGCATCAGGTATTGGTCGAGCGGATTTTCTTGGGCGATGAGAAAACTCAAGGAGCTGTGAGTGCTTCGGCCGCTACGCCCTGCTTGCTGCCAGGCACTGGCGATGCTTCCGGGATAGCCGGTAAGCACGGTCGCCTCCAAGTCGCCGATATTTATTCCCAACTCTAGAGCTGTAGTTGCAACCAGCCCGAGAAGCTCGCCATCGAAAAATTGATGCTCAATTCGGCGTCTGTCTTCAGGAAGGTACCCCGCCCGGTAGGGGCTGATTTTATCCGCCAGGGAGGGAGACAATTGTCCCTGGGTATAAATATAAATGAGTTCGGTAAGTTTACGAGTGCGGGCAAATACCAGCCCACGGATACCTTTTTGAATGAGCTCTCCAAGAAGAAAAGCCGCTTCGCTGTTAGAACTGCGTCGGCTGGTCTTAGCCTCGTCGAGGAAAGGTGGATTCCAAAAGGTGAAGTACTTTTCGCCATGTGGTGAACCGTCTTCAACAATGGACTCGAAAGGTAAGCCGACGAGGTTTTGGGCATGCTCTTGGGAATTGGCGATAGTGGCCGAGCAGCAAATAAACTGGGGACTAGAGCCATAAGAAGCACAAAGACGCCGCAACCTCCGCAGGACGTTGGCTACGTGAGAGCCGAAGACGCCTCGATAAACATGGGTCTCATCTATTACCACATATTTGAGATTGCGAAAAAATCTAGCCCACGATTGGTGGTTAGGCAAAATGCCCAAATGGAGCATATCTGGGTTGGTCAGCACTATCTTTGCCTGTTTTCTTATGTTTGCTCTCTCATTTTGTGGTGTATCACCATCAAAAGTAGCCATAGCTTCTGGGAGCCCAGCACTCAGTGCCCTGAGTGCTGGGGACAGGGGGTGAGCGATTTGTTTTACGCTACGTAGCTGATCCTGGGCCAGAGCTTTCGTGGGGAAGATATAAAGAGCACGGCTGTCCTTATCATGTAGAAGCGCCTCAAGCGTAGCTAAGTGATAGCACAGGGTCTTGCCGCTGGCGCTGGGCGTGGCTATTATCACGTTTCTCCCGGCCAGGATGGCATTCATGGCCTGCGCCTGGTGGCTATAAAGAGCTGATATGCCCAGGGACTCCAGAGATGCTTGAAGGCTGGGATGGAGGGGATTATCCAGTTTGCCAAAGATAGCGCCCTGCGGGGGAATGCGTTCAATGTGGACGACCTGCTGGCTATAATCAGGCAAGCTAACAAGGTGATGGAGAAAGGCAGCGGCATCCATCAGGGAAAAATTTCTATTTCCGAACTCAATAACTCTACATTGGGGTAGTTCTGGACAATGAACTTTACGACATTGGATAAAGTTTCATCGGCATGCCTTCTGTGGTTGCTAACGCAGGCTATGCCTAAAGTAGCTAATTGCCATAAATTCTGGTTATCCACCTCAGCTACGGAAACCTTATACCTATTTTGTAGCCGAGTGATAATAGACTTAATTACCTGTCTCTTACCTTTAAGCGACTGGTTCTCCGGGAGGCGAAGCTCAATTTGGCACACACTAACGTGCATTTTTTGTTACCCTTCCTTATTTCTCTTCCTACTGGGGAGAATTTAGCTGGGGGTTATAACCCTTTTCTAACAATATAAACGACGAGGTCAGCAAGACGGCAGCTATAGCCCCACTCGTTGTCATACCAGGCTAAGACCTTTATCAGGTTGTCATCAATGACGATAGTGCTCAAGGCATCGAAGATAGCACTGGCTGGATTGCCCTTAAAATCCGAACTCACCAGTGGCTCGTCACAATATTCCAGAATTCCCTTGAGCTCTCCGCCAGCAGCCTTATGAAAGGCATCGTTAACTTCCTCAGCGCTTACCTTTCTATTCAGGTCAGCGACAAAGTCAACGACAGACACCACCGAAGTGGGCACCCTCAGGGCAATACCATGTAACTTCCCCTGAAGTTCCGGAATGACTACGCCCACAACACGAGCTGCACCAGTAGTAGTTGGGATGATATTGGTAGCAGCGGCTCTTGCTCGGCGCAGGTCGCGGTGAAACAAATCCAGTATCTTTTGATCGTTAGTATAAGCATGGACGGTAGTCATTAACCCGTGAACAATGCCAAAGTTTTGGTGGAGGACTTTAATTACAGGAGCAATGCAATTAGTGGTGCAGGAGCCGTTGGATATAATACGGTGCTCGGCCGGGTCGTATTGCCCTTCATTGACACCGAGGATAATAGATATATCTTCTTCTTTGGCCGGTGCTGAAATAATTACTTTCTTAGCACCACCTTGAAGATGGGCGGCAGCCTTGCTCGCCTGGGTGAAAAGCCCGGTAGATTCAATAACAATATCCACCCCGTAGTCTCGCCAGGGAATTTTAGCTGGGTCGCGCTCAGCTAAGACCTTTATTTCCTTCCCGTCAACTATAATGCGATCGTCTTTAGCTTCCACCTTACCGGGATAGATGCCATAATTGCTGTCGTATTTAAGAAGATGGGCATTGGTTTTAGCATCGGTAAGGTCATTCACTGCTGCCACCTCCACATTACCGCCACAACGCTGGATAATTGCCTTCAGAGCTAACCTGCCAATACGCCCGAAGCCATTTATTCCTACTTTTGCTGCCATTTCTTCACCCCCTCTTTTCTTATTAATCTTTAGCTAAATACAGGGAAGCGCCATCCATATCGACATTGCCCACTCTGTCTTCCTTCATCAAGAGCTTAAGATGAGCAATGGTCTCGGTAATAGCCATTCGCCTGTCCCAGACTGGCAAATCCAGAAGAGCAGTATCCCCTCCGTTGACCATCCAGGGAATTTGCTTAGCTATATCGTAGGCTGTCTTCAAGCCGTCGTGCAGAGACCTCATGATGGCTCTCTTCTTTTCCTCGTGATGCTGGAGTATCTTTTCTATTCTCAGTCCTAAAGCATTGAACACCGGCCCATGTCCCGGGAGAATAAAATTAACCTTAAGGCGCTCTAGTTTTTCAAGGGAAGAAATATAG
>Ga0209636_10002619_pt1 | contig 18385 bp, 16 predicted proteins | sample DeeMarSWOR152_54_FD_187464 | JGI IMG/M metagenome (GOLD analysis project Ga0209636, IMG submission 187464) | Marine sediment microbial communities from White Oak River estuary, North Carolina - WOR-1-52-54 (SPAdes) (version 2) | ecosystem: Environmental > Aquatic > Marine > Intertidal zone >... | reverse complement strand
CATTTATAATCACCCGTCCGGTTGGCTTGTCCCAGCCGCTCCCGATGATTTGCCAGTAAAGCTCGGATACTTCAGGGTAGCTGATAATGCCTCCTTTCAAGCGGTAATGGATATGAAAGGTGCGGCGCTCATTTCGGGCACTGTAATACCACTTGGCCTCGAAGCGGTTACTGGTTCTGGAGAGTTCCGTTCTCAGGAGCTGGGTTCTTTCGTCTAGGATCTTGAAATCTTCGATGGTAACATTATAGGAGTATCCGTTCCGTATTACGCGCAGGGGAAGCCACCAAGTTGCCCAGGAAAAACTTCCCTGGAAATCATAGGTTCGGTACTCGTCTACAGTGAAGGAGCCGTCAGGATGGATTTTCACCTTGATCTGGACTTCAGGGAAATAGAAATTCTTCGAGGCTGCTTCAGCGTTTGTCACAAGAAAAACGAGTAGAACCCAGAGGATAGAAATCCAAAGGAATGTTATTCGAATGTCTTTTCTGGCCATGTTTTTCATCCTGTAATTAGTTGTTATTTAAGATTTCGGGTGAAAAAATAGCATAATTGCTGAATTTTGTCGACGGAAAAGAGGGGATATTTATTTCATGAGATTGCTTCAGCTCTTCGGGCTTCGCAATGACATTTAATTCGCAGCTTGGAATGATAATTCAAGAAGGAAGACTCTTAGAATGATGATTTTGCCCATAAAAATGAAGGTCTAAGGGTCAAAATAAGGCGAAATTTGTATTTATCTTCTTTAAAAAAAACAAGTTGGCTTGGTCCGACCCCATTAAAGCCATTAAAGCTAGGCTAATCTTTGGGGGTGAGGAAACGAGAGAAGAGGGCACCTCAAAATTCACCCAATAAGAGTATTTACATAATAATACATCTAATGAGATTATTATTATGCCCCAATAAAATATAGTAAATCGAAAAAAGGGGCGGGCAAATAAAATGCCTACATTACTGTCTTGTGAGAGTGTTTGCCGCTGAACTCTAAAGCAAGGTGTACGATCAAATATACCGAAAGCAGATTTACCCTAAGAGACACCTAGAGACATATTTTATGATTTGCTGAAACTTAAAGATGAATTTATGAATAAACACCCATGAAACACTCAGAAAAAGCAGAATGCCTACGGAATAATTGCGGAAAGAATGATATTACGAAAGCAGAAATGAGATACGAACAACCGAAACTTGTCTCATTTGACAACGACACTAGAACTACAACAGGGGCATGCGGAACCGGGAGTGGTGATTCGGGGAATTGTGGTCTAGGAAACAGCGCGGGAGGAATATCATGCGTTGACGGATCCGAAAATGCGATGGTATGTGATACAGGAACCTGTCCTAATACTATTTGTGTTGGAGGATCTGGGATTGGTGCTTGTTAAAAAATACTTATATCGCTTAATTTGATGAAAATAGATGTGCTTCAGTTTTTTTGAGAGACAGGATGTCTCGAGTAAACTTTAAGATGTGAATTCTAAACAATAAGAACGTATACTTTTTATGGCTGCCTGAAATGAATTTAAAAGAAGGAAGATTCTTAGAACGATGATTTTGGCTATAAAAATGAAGGTTTAAAGGCCAAAATCAGGCGAAATTTTTATTTATCTTATTTAAAACAAACGAGTTAGCTTGGTCCGACCCCATTGGATGGCTTGGGGGATGTTGTTGCCATCCCTGCAGACTGCTTGACAGCTCACACAATCCAAGCAAGCATCGAGGCTTTGCTGCGAAGGAATTCCTGCATAGGTTTCCAAGGCCAGCCGAGGACTGCGGTAACTATTGTAGTACATGAGGCTGCGCATGATATCGGGAATATCGACTCTCTTCGGACAAGTCGAGAGGCATTCCTGACAAGAACTGCAGTAGTGACCAGCCGAGAAGTGTTTAACTTTGGCCAGTTGATGAACATCTTTTTTATCCAAATTTAGGTTCGCCATCACTGAAAAATTCTGATTCAAATGGTCAAAAGTGGTCATCCCGGGTATAGCACAGGCAATATTTTTATCAGCCAGAACCCACTTCAAGGCAGATTCAAAATATTTTTCATCCCGCTCTCCCAGATAATCATCAAAGTCCAACGCCATGGGCTTCATATCCACAATTCCGATCCCAGCCTGGGCAGCTTCTTTTATGGCTTGCTTCAGCTCATCTTTGTTGGATTTTAAGAAATTATGAGCTGTCAGAATCACTTCATAGTTGCCGTTTTTAATGGCGCTGCGGATGACATTGTGCTCGTTGGAATGAGTGGAAAGTCCAACAAACCTGGCTTTCCCAACTTTTTTTGCTGCTGTTAAAGCCTCCAGGACTTCACCATAGTTGACCATCTTTTCGTTGTAGACACTGTGATTGTAGAGAATATCCACATAATCAGTTTTAAGCCTTTTTAAGCTTGTATCCAGCATTTCCAGGAAGGATTCCTTTGTCGCCCTGCGAGTGTAAGTCATTGTCCTTCTATCTCTGGGGAGCGCAACTTTGGTGGCGATGATCACTTTATCTCTCATGCCCATGGATTCTACGACATCCCCTACCATCGTCTCATTTCTCCCTCTCTGGTAACCGTGGGCTGTGTCGTAATGATTGATGCCCAGCTCCAGAGCCCTGTGAATCAAAGCAGGATTTTCAGCATCCATGACTCCATAGCTGACCACTGTCACCTTGAGTCCTGTCTTTCCGAGTGTCCTGTAAACAAGAGAAGAGGAGGGTTTTTCAACAGAAGTAAACCTTGCCAGGGCTTTATAGGGGAGCACGGCACCGCCGATCACTCCAAGCGAGGTGGTTTTTAAGAAAGTTCTTCTTTTGATTTTGGTTGTCACTTTGGCTTCTCCTTGTCTGGTTTATTTCATGCGACTAAAATCTACTAAAATCATAAAATAACTAATCTTTATATTATGGATGTTTAAGGTTTGTCAATTAATTATTTATTTTTTCCACAGGAGCTCCATTTATATCTCTTACTGATCATTTTTTCCTGAGTGCAGCATTCTTCCCTCTTCTGAATATATAATTCCTTCTATCAAATAAAAGTTTCAATTTTTTAGTTTCCTACGATATTGAGTCGCTTCTCCAATCAGAAGCTCAAAGGTGATAGGAGAAATTCCTGAATATTTCATATTAAATATACTAAAGGATTGAAAGGACAGGCCTGAATGACATATAATCAGGCAACTTTTCGGCGAAAACTTGTGTTAAAGAGTAATAGAAAATTGAAGAGTTGAAATGAAATATAGATATAAGCACTATTTCTTGATTTTTTCGTTGTTCTGGTGCTTGTGTTTATCAGCTTTGTCCGGATATGCCCAAGAGCTTGAACAGAATCAAAGCCTTGACCAGAAAGTGGAAAATTTTATCAGGAATCAGAGAGGAAAATGGCGCCATGAGAATGTTCCTCAAGCTGATGCTAAAGTCCTCTATAACCTCATCATAGCGAATAACTACAAGAGAGCACTCGAAATCGGAACATCTACGGGCCATTCGGCGATATGGATGGCCTGGGCATTGAGCAAGACTGGCGGGAAGCTGATTACCATCGAAATAAACAGAAACCGCTACAACATGGCTTTAGAGAATTTTAAAAAGGCTGGTCTGAGTGATTACATCGAGGCCAGACTGGCCGATGCCCATGAGCTGGTCCCCCAACTCGAAGGACCTTTTGATTTTGTCTTTATCGATGCGGATAAGAATTGGTACAAAAATTATCTAAAATTTCTGCTGCCAAAACTTGAGGTTGGAGGCTGTTTTACCGCTCATAATGTTTCGAACCTGAGATACATGCGGGGCGTAAAAGAATTTCTCGATTATGTGAGAAGCCTGCCTTTTATGGAAACGACTATCGACCAGACAAGCTGGACTGGCATTTCCATCAGCTACAAAAAGTCGGATTGAATAACAATGATATAATGCCGTCATTGCGAGCGTGGCAACCTTTACAATCGGAAACTTGAATGGGATATTGAAAATAAGGGACTTTATCAAGTTAAATTTTTACAATATCAAATAGATATATCTTATCTGAAAATTTCTGGTGAAAAATCGTTTTATTCTGTAGCCATAGGTTATCATGTTTTCATAGAGGCTAGAGAAACTTATTCTATTAGAGACTCTCATAAATTAGACGGCATATTGAAATTTAAACAAACCAAGAAGAGTTAAGAGGATAGGTCTTACCCCTGTTCGCTTTTGTTGAATGTTGAGACCTGACCCCTAATATTCCACGTCGACATCGACAGTGAAGAATTTGTAATCCTCATAAACAACAGTAATTTCCAACCTGACAAATTTCTCCCCCCTGGAATCCAGGTAGGCCTCTTCAAAAGTAAATCGGCTGGGAAATCTGATTTTATTCTTCTCAAACCCGAATTCTGAAATAATGGTAACTTGAGGCTCTGCCCTGTATCTTTCGGCTCTTTCCTTTATGATTTGTAAATTCTCCAATGACTTTTCATCCCATTCAATCTTCAGGATAGCGAAATCACCCTCTCTTACCCAGATTTTCCCGAATGGATAATTTTCTTCTAAAGACGCCTTGGGAATGGCTGCTATGACTATGACTTTTTCTCCATTCAATATTTCTTCTTTGATAATTTCATAATCATGATAGCGCTGCCAGTAATAGCTCAAAAGACCTGAGGGTCCGAATATTAATTTTTCATACTGAAACTGGGAAATCTCCAGCATGGCGTCTTTCTGGTAACTTTTTTTTCCGTTTTTTTTCAACAAGATTCGAGTTTCTTCATCCTGACCTTCTTTTCTGATTAATTGATATTCGTAAAGGAAAGTATTTACCTTTGTCTTTCCAGTTCTCTTCAAACGACGCGTGCTTGATTCTAAATCCCTCACGTTTACAGCAATCGGAACTTGAACGAAACCTTTAGGAATACTGATTTTTTCTGTAACTTCCTCCAGGCAGACAAAATAGAAAGCTGCATTTTCTAGTTTTGCGCAGTATTGCCTGGTCTTCCTTAGTATGGCTGCTAATTTGGCTTTATCAGCCGCTATTTTCGGTTTTTCTTGGGCAGGAATGTATTGGAAGAAAATCAAGATGACAAAAAGTAGCATGAGCCTTTTAATTAATTTATTCATTATAATGAATTTGTTCCTATTCTCTCTTTAAGATATTCAAAACGGGGACGGTTCTATTTTTCACACGGGGCCAGGCTTTATCGTGGACGATGCTCAAAGGGTGAAATTGAGTCTTAGCCCTTCGTTGATGACAAAGCCTGCTCCCATTTTCTCTGAAAAATAGAACCGTTCCTGTTAAAAAAAATTTTACCGAAATATTGTGATATTACCATGCCTTTATTTAGTGGAAAGTTGAGACCTGACCCCTAATATTTTATTTCTCCAAGCCCATTTTCCTCAATATCTCGGCGAACCTTGGATGAGAGCGCACGGAGTCAGCCAGAGGTTGCACTTTTCCAAAAACCAAGAAAGGATCTCGCTCCAAATAGGCCCTTTCAAAATAATCGACAGCTTTATCCTTATCGCCAAGACCCAGGTAGATAATGCCAAAATTTAGGGGCGAAACATACCTTTCCTTTGATAGCTCATCTAATTGGCCGAGCATTTTTAACGCCTCATCCTTTTGCCCTGAGAAAGCATAAGCCATTCCAAGCCATCCCACTGCAAAGGGGCTTCCTCTTGAAAGAGTCATACCTTTTTGAAAAGCAGCAATCGCTTCTTCATACAGCTCCTTTGCCACATATGTCTCTCCAAGGTAAAAGTGAACCGTTACTGAGTTAGGGTCAATTTCGAGTGCCTTTTTCAATTGCTCTATAGACTTATCATACTGTCGGGCCAGATAAAAAATAACTCCAACAACACTTTTTATAGACAGAGAAAGAGGATCTAATTCCTGAGCTCGTCTCGCTTCAACGAATGCTTCCTTGAATCTTCCCATGGCTGACAGAAACGTTGCATAACGCATACGAGCGGGCGCATAGCCAGGATTGAACTCAAGGGCTCGCCTAAACTCTCTCTCTGCTTCTTCCCAGTCCCAATCAAAATTTGTCTTAATCCACGCCAAGGAGTCATGTGCTTCGCTCAAGGTGTTATCAATCTCTAAAGCTTTATTCACTGCTGACTTTGCCTTTGGATAGGCCTCCTTTGGAGGGAGCAAACCAAAAAATCCAAGCGTTGTATAGCAGGAAGCTATTCCTAGATAGGCGAGTGCATAGTCCGGGTCCTTTTCAAGCGCCTGCTGAAAGTACATGAGTCCTTTCATCTGGTCAAAGCGCGTATGCAAGAAATATCTACCCTTTAAATACAGGTTATAGGCTTCCAGATTATCAGTATGACGCTTTACAAGTTCTATCTCTCCTTTTTCTAAGAGTTCAAGCTTCAGTTTATCTACAATTGCCAGAGATATTTCATCCTGGATGGCAAAAACACTCGCCAGCTCTCGATTGTAGGTGTCAGACCAGGAATAAGAATTATCCTCCACATTAATCAGCTGAGCGCTAATACGAATGTTATTTTCTTCTTTCCGGATACTTCCTTCCAGAATCGTATCAACTCCCAATTCCTGACCGATATCTTGGACGCTTTTCTTGGTGCCTCTATAGGCCTCTACTGAGGTTTTAGCGATCACTTTTAAATCTTTGAATTTGGTGAGTCTTCCGATGATCTCATCGGTCATGCCATCGCAGAACCAAGCCTGGTCTTTCTGAGGACTTAGATCTGAAAATGGCAGCACTGCAATGGAATTTTTCCAGGAGATTCCGCTGGCTGTCTCGGGCTTTACTCTGCGCAGAAGTTGGTTGAGGAGGAAATAGCCAGCGATTATGAGAATAGCCGCCAATAGAATGATTCCTGGAATTGCTAGCAGACTGCGCTTTTTTAAAATTTCTGCTGGCTTTCTCAGGAGCACAACTCTCTCTCCTGTGGTAACGCCTTCTTCAATCTTTTCTAATTCAGAAAGGAGCTCTTTCGCTATCTGAAATCTCTTCTCTCTTTCTTTCTCCATGCACTTGAGAATCACCTGGTTGAGATTTTCCGAAATCTGGGCGTTGAGCTCTCTTGGCTCTTTTGGTATCTCGCTCTTATGCTTCAGCGCAACGCTGAAGGCCGTATCCCCTTTAAAAGGTACTGTTCCCGTCACCATCTCGTACAGGATGACACCTAGTGAATAGATATCCGAACGCTGGTCTGCTTCTTTGCCCTCGACCTGCTCTGGAGACATATACTCCGGAGTGCCAATAATCATTCCCCTTGCTGTTATTTCTTTTGCTTCAAGCGAACGGGCTATCCCAAAATCCATAATCCTGGCATTCCCGTCTTTATCAATCATGATGTTGCTTGATTTTAGGTCCCGATGAACTACTTTTAGTTTGTGGGCTTCGGATAATCCTTCACAGATCTGTTTAGCTATGGAGATCGCTTTCCCGACTGTCAATTGCCCTGACCTTCTGATGAAACTTTTTAAATCCTCTCCAGGAACATATTCCATGGTGATGTAATAGGTCTTTTCCTCTTTATTGAGGTCATACATGCGACCGACATTCTTATGGACAATCTTCCGGGCAAATTTCAGCTCATTGCTGAAGCGCTCGATGGTTCTCTCATCAGCGATCTCAGGTTTTAAAAGCTTTAAAGCCACTTCATCCTTTATTCTCTGGTCAAAAACCTTGTAAACGTTTCCCATTCCACCTTTTCCAAGCTCTTCGATGAACTCATACCTGCCTGCAAAAGTAGTGCCTCTGGTTAACTCTTTGGCAGGCGTCTCGAGAGTCTTGGTTTGAGAAATTTCCTCGGTGGGAAGGATTTGAGTGCCACACTCACCACAAAACCGCTGGGTATCAGGATTTTCAGAGTGACATTTGGGGCATTTAATAGCCACTACATTCCCTTTAAATTAGCTTGCCAAAAGAATATCAATTCATGAGAAAAGAGTCAAACTCAATACGTTAATAAAACTAGTACAAGAAACACGGAATTATCCAAGAAGGCCATCTCCTATTAAAAAGTGATTCCGGCAGCGATATTCGAGATAAAAAGACTTAACTAATATGCATATTTTATGCATATATATGCATATGAGAACAACGATAAATATAGATGGGAGGCTTCTTGATAAGGCATCTGAATTGACAGGCATTAAAGAAAAGACTTCCCTGGTCAGGCTCGGATTGGAGGCTCTGATTGCGCTTGAAAGCAGCAAAAGACTTGCCAGGTTGGGTGGAACCGAGAAATCCATTCGTACCATCCCAAGGAGAAAATCCGGTAAAAAGTAAAAATGGTCTTGGTTGATACTTCAATTTGGGTATCTCATTTTCGAGACGGAGACCCACAACTCGAAGCACTTTTAATGGCGGGAAGAGTTGTTTGTCATCCTTTCATAATTGGTGAGCTGGCTTGTGGTCAACTTAAAAAAAGGAAGGAAATACTGACGCTTTTACAAACGCTTCCAAAGGCGAGCACGGTAGATCATAAAGAAGCATTACAATTCATTGAGCACCATCAATTAATGGAGTTTGGGCTTGGATATGTTGATGTCCATCTTTTGGCTTCTGCAAAACTATCAGGAGTTCCCTTATGGACAAAGGATAAAAAACTGGCAGAGGTTTCAAAAGAATTAAGCGTCCTTTACAAGTAAAAAATAGAGCGTTCCCATTTTTCTTTTATCTATTGAATCTAAAGACCTGACCTATGCTTGATGAGTTAGGTCTTTAAAAAGAAAATGGGGATTGAGAGAGAAGGGATGGTTCAAACTTTAAAACAGCCTTTTCAGCCTCTCCTCGAGTTTGAAGACGCGTAGGGCATTCTCGCGGAAAATTTGTAGGGCCATCTCACGCGCAACTTCTTCGGTCATGAGGCCTCTCTTTACTCTCTTCGCCAGAACCTGGGCTACGACATCCCTGCCGAATTCAAGAGACCCTACTGATTCTTCGATGAAATGGCAATCGCCTCCCCAGAAAAATTTATTGTAAGGCACACCATCGAACATTTCATCCAAGGCCCGGACTGCCGCTTCTCTCGATATCTGAGGAAGCCAGACAATATCGAGATATACATTGGGGAACATCTTGCCTAGAGCACTGTACTCACCCGTCCAGGGATATCCGCCATGAAACAGAACGAACGTCGCTTTGGGATATCGAAGGAAGAGGTTGTTCAGTTTAGTCGGGCGGCTATTCTCGAGTGTATTGCCATTTCCGGCAAGATAACCGGTATGAATCTGAATCGGCATCCCAACTTCGATGGATTTTTGAATAATCCAATGGAACATGAAGTCCTGGAGGGCTTTTTTCTCAGCTTCGGAGAGTGAGCTATCTGACCGGGCAAACAGAACTTCAGCCTTCTCATAAGGTATATATTCAAAATCCAAGGAACGGCCATAAGCCAGAGAATTTTTCAGGCAAACTGTATTGTGGTCTAAAAATTTCTGGAAAAGCCTATCGGCATAGGCAAGATAGTCACCAAGAGTTTTGATGGAGAGACCGTCGTTTTGGGCTAGCTTATAGATGTTCTGGTTTTCAGGCGCTTCCTTCTCTGTCATCTCTGAACGCAAAGGCGTGGACCCGACGAGCTGATTGATATTGAATACGAGAGCAAAATATTTATCATCGATGTTGACGTTAAAATTATCCCAGTACTGGTCCAAGAACATGATCTCAAAACCCGCAGCTTTAAACGCCTTATCATACCACTGCTCACGATTGCTGTAATTTTCGGCGATCTGCTCCGAAAGCGAATGTATCGCTTCTTGGGTAAAATAGGGCGCCTCAAGCCCATAAAGCACCTTGAAACCTGCAAGGAAATGGCTGTAATAACTGGTGTTTCGGGAGAAATCGAGATACTGACCATGCCTTTCCCAGAGCTCGCCGAGATTGCCTTGGTTTACGAGCTCAGGGCGCAACGGCGCAGCTCCTGCAGATAACAGGTCGCTTTTTAGGTAGCTGTAAGCTAAAAGAGTATAAAAATTATGCTCCTGCTCTCTGTATTCGGCGGGTTCCCTTTGGTGTTCGTGGGTATTAATCACTTTGATAGTGCTTATGTAATCTCTAAGCCGTTTGTAGGGAGTACTTGTTCCTCTTTTGCAGTGAGTGGTCAGACTAGATAATAGGATTATGACAAAGAAATAGCTGACGAATTGAATGAATCGTTTCTTCGAATCCATAGTATTGCCTCTCTTTTTAATCCATACTGAGAAAAATCAAAAGTATAGACCTGATCCCTACCTGCTCGGACCTCTTAGAACCCTGGCAGGCAGCATGATGATGGCTTTGAATAATTCAAGAACGGCCTTCACTGAAATGCCTATAATGCGGAAGGGGAGGAGAAGAAGCCAGACGAGAGGGTACAAAAGGAGGGCCAAGAGAGCAAGAGGCCAGCAGAGCACTAACAAAATGAGCCAGAGAAAAAACTTAATCAATGTTTTCTCCTTCATTTTTCGATCTATTAAATATTCTAATTCTCTTGTGCTCTCTTCTATTTTTCTATTTATTATACGAATAAAAAACGAAGATCGTTCACTCTGGTCCAGCACCAGATTTTAAAATTGAGAAGAATTATTAGAATAAAGTAAACCCTTTTCCTTCTCTTTATGCTTATTTAATCGTATCTCTTCTTGGAATTGTTATTCTTTGATTCCGAGCTGGTCCAGTATAAACGCTAATATCAAAGCTGTTCTTTTATATCGCCTGAATCGACCGGAAGCTCCACCATGTCCACTCGTCATATCTGTATCGAGAATCAATAGATTATCATCTGTTTTCAGTGCTCTGAGTTTTGCCACCCACTTGGCAGGCTCGAAATATTGGACTTGCGAATCGTGTAGACCAGTCGTCACCAGCATCGCCGGATAATCCTTGGCCTCCACATTATCGTAGGGAGAATAGGAAAGCATGTAATCGTAAAATTCCTTTTTCTTGGGATCTCCCCACTCATCAAATTCGGAAGTGGTGAGTGGAATATCGTCATCCAACATGGTGGTGATAACATCCATCCAAGGAACCTCAGCAATAATGCCTTTAAAAAGGTCAGGACGCATATTCGTCACTGCACACATCAGTAAGCCTCCGGCACTGCCTCCGTCAGCGAAGAGTTTCTCTGGCCTGGTGAATTTCTCTGCAATAAGATGTTCGGCACAGGCAATGAAATCAGTAAATGTATTTTTCTTTTTCAATAACTTGCCGTCCTCATACCACCATCGCCCCATTTCCTGACCACCCCGGATATGGGCAATAGCATAAACAAAACCTCTATCCAAAAGGCTCAAGATAGCAGAATAAAAATCGGCATCCGTGCTGTAGCCATAGGAACCATAACCGTAAAGCAAACAAGGATTGTCTCTATTCTTTTGGAGTCCTTTTCTGTAGACCAACGAGATGGGAATTTTTATTCCGTCTTTTGCAGTGGCATAGAGTCTTTCGACATGATAATTTTTGGAATCAAAATCACCTCCCACCCATTCCTGCTTTAAAAGCTTCTTCTCTCTGGTTTTCATATTGTAATCATAGATAGAGTCTGGAGTGGTCAAAGAAGAATATTTATAACGTAACATATCCGTATCAAATTCAGGATTATTGTGAATATAAGCCGCGTAAGTTTCTTCTCCAAAGTCGAGATAATGCTCAGACTTGTCCTGCCACTTGATAATCCGAAGGTTGGTCAAGCCATCCTTTCTCTCATTGACCACCAGGAAATCCTTAAAGAGTTCAAACTCCTCCAACAGCACATCTTTTCGATGGGAAATGACTTCCTTCCAGTTTTCCTTGGCAGTCTTGTCGATGGGAGTCTCCATTAATCGAAAATTCTTAGCTTCCCAATTCGTGCGAATATAGAATTTATCTTTGTAATGGTCGACTTCGTACAGATGGTCTTTCTCTCGAGGCTGGATGATTTTGAATTCTCCCTCAGGATTATCAGCGTCCAGGTAGAGAAATTCAGAATATAGAGTATGGGCTGAGCCGATAAAGATGAATTTTTTTGACTTGGATTTGTAAACATAAGCGTTGAAGGTGATATCTTTCTCGTTAAAGACTTCTTTATCCTGGGAAATATCGGTTCCAAGGACATGTCTCATGACTTTATAAGAGCGAAGCGTTTCTTCATCTTTAATGGTATAGAAAACTGTTTTATTGTCGTTGGCCCAGGCGGCCTGGCCACTCGTGATGGGAATTTGATCCTTCAGGATTTCTCCAGTTTTCAGGTTTTTGAAATAAATGGTATATTTCCGCCGGCTCACCGTATCCACGCCATAAGCCATGAGATTATTATCGAGACTCACGGTAAAGCCTGCCACATGGTAAAATTCATATCCCTCTGCCATTTCATTGACATTCAGTAAGATTTCCTCTTCGGCTTCCAGATTCCCTTTTTTCCGGCAATAGATGGGATATTCTTTGCCTTCTTCATAGCGGGTGTAGTAGTAATAGCCCTGGTCTCTGTAGGGAACAGATACGTCCGTCTGTTTGATTCTTCCGATTATTTCATTGTAGAGCTTCTCTTGAAGAGGCTCTGTGTGCTTCATGACGGCTTTCAAGTACTCATTCTCTGCCTTTAAATAGTCAATGACTTCAGGATTATGGCGCTCGTTCAACCAATAGTAATAGTCTATTCGCGTATCCCCATGGATGGTTAATTCCTTTTTTACTTTTTTTGCAATAGGTGGTTTTATTACTTCTGCTTCTTTCTTTTGAGAAAATCCAGCACCAATGAAAAAGATGAGAGAGAGGATGAAAAATCCTATAAAAGGAAAAATCCATCTGGACTTTTTTGTACTCTTCATGAGTTCCTCCTTTTTGATTTTTTAATTGAAGTCTACTTTATTTAATCACAGGTGACCTTCGTTTTTACCATCAGTATCTAAGAATGTCAATTGCAAAAAATTGAGAAATATATTTGCTCAGCACTTGATAATTTTGCTTTCTCACTTTCACAACAATACTAATCCGTATTCCTTCAACCGAGAACTCATTCTTTTTGCGTCTCCCACCAGGGCATTCAATTCACTCCAAAAATCTTTGCTGTGATTTTTTTGGCGGGTATGAACAAGCTCATGAAGTATCACATAATCCATCAGCTCAGTCGGCAATAAGACTAGTTTTAAATTCAGGCTGATGTTATTTTTGGAAGAACAGCTTCCCCATCGAGTCTGCTGATTTCGAATAAAAACTCTGTTATAAGTGAAACCGTAAGTCTCTGCCAGCTCATTCAGCCTTAGGATTAACTTCCTTCTAGCCTGTGACCTGTTAACGCGAGCCGATTCTTGTAAAAGGAAATCATGTTTCTGCTTTATGCGGGCCATCTTGACCAGTTGTTTTCGTATCCAGCTTAATCTGGAATGAACCATTTTCTCAGCTTTTTGAAAAGATAATCTGTAAGGAACTGCAACCCGCACGCCTCTGAATGGCTTGACATAAATATTCAGATGTTTGGCCCGTCGACTCCGCTCAAACAGGACCGGTCCTATTCCTTCGATCTCGCTTATCTTAGATTCTGCCATCAGAACCAATTCTCTTCTTATTTCTTAAAAGGCCAAGAGGAAATATTTCGAGCGTTCACCTCTCTTTAATGTGCCAAAATGGCGCCCTAAGGTATGAGAACCAATTTTTTTCCTGTTCAGTATGAATTTGACCTGAATTTCATCGACCATTCTACGAGCTCATTATTGATTCTAACTTTTGGAAAGCCTGACTCTCGATTTCAAAGCATTCTAAAATCTTCTGTCTTAAATCGGCAACTAACAGTGCGGAATCCTCTTTCTGCAAATCTTCTACCGCCTTCTTCGCCAAGTCATCCAACTCAATGTTTATTTTCCACATTTTCTCTAAAGCTCCTGATTTTTGCTCTTCAAAAATTCTGTTCTTCTCGAATGACAATTCTCTTATTCTTCTCAATGTTGACCAAGAATCAGGAAGAGCAGCGTCAGCGATCTCTTTCCAGACTCTTCCCGAATTCTCGAATATTCCTGCCACTTCACTCAAGTCAGGTTTGTTCAAGATGGAGCTAGCTTCTCTGAGGAATTGGGCATACATGGTCCGAAAAGCACTTCCCCCAGTGCCGCCCACTTCAATATATATAAAGACATTGAAAAGTGCCCCCAATAAATTCATCCCTTTGAATTGAAGGGGCCACTTAAGCACAATGTCTGCCCATTTCTTGATTCCGGCCAGCCCGATATTCCTGATGGGCGGATTTAGCATGCTGGTGAGGCATTCTTGAATTGCGTCTGTAATACCTTTTTCTAAATTCGCGATCTGTGTTGGATATCTTATCTTCAGCAATTTATTCTTGGCAGGAAAGGGAGGGTGTTTCGAGCTCCGGGCTTTTTTTAATTCCTCTATAGAAGCTGTAACTGGCCCGTCTCCACGGTCAGAGATATAAACTTTATTCTCTACTTCGACCAGGCCATAGACCACGACAGCATGGCCTCCAAAATGAGCCACTTCTGGTAAAGCAAGATAAGGAAGATAAGGCATATCTACGAAGACATAGGCAGGCTCGCCTTGCCTGAGGAGCTTCTTAAGTTCTTCATGCCCTTTCTCTGTGCTGGAGGTTTGAAAGATTGACGCCTCAGCTCCTATTCTTTTGCAGGTATTCAACAAGAACTCCTCAACTTTCCCGTATCGAGTCCCGACAAACGGGGAGGCCATGGATTTCATATACCAGTAGATAAATCCAACTCCACCACCTAAACCAAACAGCATTTCCTCGGAGAGATGCAGCCCGTGATAATCTAGCACGCTCTTCAAGGCAGTCGTCTGGCAGTGCTTGCCACCAAACTGTTTGAAATCTGCGATGATTAATTCTTCAGCCAAGCTTATTCTCCTATTCTTGATTATTGGGGACGGTTCTATTTTTTCGCTCGCAATGACGATTCTTCATTTCATGAAAGTAAAATAAGTGTTACCTAATTATTGAGCATAAACAGCCGTTCTATTATTTATTCGAAAACAGATTATAATACTTCAGAGGGAGCTTCTGTCAATCAATTAACTTGACTAAGCGGCAAGGCAAAAGTAAAATGGCGGGAGTTCTAGCACAATGTATCTTCAGATCGGAATCATATTAGCTGTAATGGTCATCGCCTATGCCCTGGCGAATTGGAGGAAATTATCCATCGAGTTGAGCATGCTCGCCGCTGCTGTGGCGGGAGGCATTGCCGGTGCTTTCATCAAGACACCGCCAATCGGTCAACTAGCCCGTCACCTGGTCGAAGGATCTTTCACTTATCTTGATGTCATGCTGGTCTTTTCGACTGCCACCATCTTCATGGCAATCGTCAGAGAATCTGGGGGAGTGAATTATGTGGTCAGAGGCATCATCAAGTCTTTTTACAACATACGCATTATTGCCCTAATCCTGTTAATGATTATTGTCCTTATCCCTGGTGCCCTAACAGGTGCAGGAAGCGTATCTCTGCTGGTTGTAGGAGCGCCAGTTGCCCTCGCGCTCGGTTATTTAGGGATACCGAAGAGAAGAGTTGCTGCCATTCTCTTCATTGTGGCTGGCTTGAGTGCCGCCGCCCCCCCAGTGAACATCTGGGCCATGATTCTCTGCGCGGGAACAGCCATCCCTTATGTAGGATTTGAGCTTCCTCTTGGCATTCCCATTCTTATCTTAGGGACTTTCACCATCCTCTTCCTGGGATGGAAAAGAGAAGGCAAGATGGACCGGGATGCTGCCCTGAAAGATATGCCCGAAGTTCCAGCCAGGATGAGCTGGTGGCGAGTGCTTTTGCCTTTCCTGATCTTTTTCGGTTTGATCGTAGCCTACAGAATCTGGCCTTTTACTGTGCCGATATTGGGGTTACCCTTGGAGTTCACCATTGCTGCTCTGATTGCCTTACTCGTCAGCCCCAAACGAATCAATATTCTCGCTTTGTCAAGAGAGACCATAAAGCGACTTCTTCCCCTGCTGGCAACCATCGTCGTGGTAGGCATGCTCCAGCAGATTATGACCGCAACCGGAGTTAGAGGGCTCCTCTCTTATGCTTTGATCAGCACGCCCCTGGCACTGCTTTTTATCCTTCTCATCATAATCATCCCCGTCTCAGAAGGTGTTTTAACCTATGGTGCGGCGGCGGTCTTTGGGATTCCTCTGGTGTGGTTCTTAGACTCCATTGGTTTGCATGCTACGGTCGTTATTGCCGGGTTGACGCTGCTCTGGCCTCTGGGGGATGGACTTCCGCCTACAGCTCTCATCGGAAGGCTCAGTGTCATGGTTTCAGAATACAAGGATTCTTACTGGTCATTCCTAAAGAGCACCTGGATTCCCTGGATAGTCATCACTATTGTGGCAATGATCATGATCATTTTCAGTGCACGCCTGGAATTCCTGGTGCGATGGAGCATGTAACAGGAGATTAGAAATGTCTGTCATTATGATTACATACTATGTTATCAGCGCTTATATCGCTGCCATGGTGGTCTGGAATTTTATCAGGGAAAAAAAGAGTGCAAACGATATGATTCTCTACCTGCTGGTGCTGATTCCGCTCCTATTAAGGCTCTTTCGGATAAAATAGTATAATGTTGAGATTGCTTCGCTTCGCTCGCAATGACAACCTTATTGGAACTCACAGTGACAATCTTATTAGGACTCGCAATGACAATTAGATATAAATGGAGAAATGAAGTATGAAACGAGTTTGGAGCATAAAATCAATATTCCTCTTGGTAGTCACAGCGGTAATGATTATGGCGGGCATACAGCTATACCAGCACCGTTATCACAAAATGCCCGTAGTAGCAGGCCCAGGAGTATCAAGAGTCGTGAAGTTGAGTGATTATTCAAAAGGTCTAAAAGGCACTCTAGCAGATACAGATGTGTTTTTTCTGAAAGGAAAAGAAGAAGGCGGGAAGATGCTTATCATGGCTAATACCCATTCGAATGAACCAGCCTCAATCTTGGCTGCTCTTATCTTCCTGGAGAACGCCATCGTCGATAAAGGCACCCTCATCATCATCCCTCAGTTTAATAACAGTGCCAGCCGGAACACCAGACCTGGAGACGGCTATCCACTCTACTTCGAAATCCCCACCGAATGGGGAAGTAAAGAGTTCAGGATGGGAAACCGGGATGCTTCACCACTCGACCAATGGCCAGACCCGGATGTCTATGTTCACCACCCCGATAGACAGCTTCTTTCCTTCATCGACGCCAGAAACACCAACAGAACCTGGCCGGGAAGAGCCAATGGTCCTCTTATGGAGCAGGTCACTTATGCTGCGATGCAGATCATGAGAGAAGAGAAAGTCGATATTGCCATCGATGTCCATGGAGCGGAGACGATGTTTCCGGTGACGAATTGTATCGTGGCCCCAGAAAAGTCTATGCGCATTGCCACGATGACAACTCTCACCGTAAAGGCTAGAGAGGGCTTCGATAATCATGTCGAGTCTTCCCCAGCTGGATTCCGGGGACTTTCTCATCGGGAGATCGGAGACTATTCGGATACCTTGCCCTTTTTGTTAGAAGCTCCGATCCCCTTTCTTGACCAGCCGACGGGTCCCAAGACAGTAGATTTACTACTGGATGGAAAGGATCCCTTTCTCCTGAGCCTTTCCAAGAAAGGGAAGCTTTTCGTCCCCTACGATGAGACAGGGTGGCCGATGGATAAACGGGTAGGCCAACACTGCTCAGTGATGCTGGAGATCATGCTTCAGTTTTCAAGAAAATCCCCAGAAAGAGAAATAAGAGTCCACAATGTGCCGCGCTATGCCGAAGTGGTCAAGAACAGCGTCGGATACTATTTTCATGATCCGAACAAAGCGGCTAAAGATGATATTTATTATGAATAAAAAATTTCATAAGACGAACATTGAGAGAAAATTAAGAATTATTAATAATTAAGAATTGGACATGGATTAGTTTTCACGATACATTATTGGCCCAAAGCCTTGGATAGAAAACTATAGAGAAATATTTGTAAAGGAGTATTAAGATGAATTTAAGAAAATTATTTCTAGTCGCCATCCTAGTGCTCACTGCACTGCTGTTGGCAAGCGTTTTTGTCTTCGCTTCACCAAAATGTGAAGATTGCGAATCGAAACTGGCGGAATCTCTGCTCGATGGCTGTACTGTCATAATTGTTGGAAAAGATGCCTCAATCAACGGCTCGGTCATCACCACACATACTGCTGATTGCGGTTTCTGTGATTGGACCTGGCGGTATGTCCCAGCAGCAGACCATGAGCCTGGCGAAATGCTCACGATTTTTCACGTTGACCAGATGGAAACCTTCGCGCCAGATGCCGGCCTGAAGTGGGATTTGGTTAAAAAAGGAGACGCTGGTCTTGAAATCCCTCAGGTTCCGCACACTTACGGCTATATCCATGGGGCTTTTGGGTACATGAATGATTTTCAACTGGCTATTGGTGAGTCCACCATCGGCTGCCGCGAGAAGATGGAAAATCCAACTCCTTCAGCCAAGTTTGACATC
>Ga0209636_10002618_pt1 | contig 18387 bp, 7 predicted proteins | sample DeeMarSWOR152_54_FD_187464 | JGI IMG/M metagenome (GOLD analysis project Ga0209636, IMG submission 187464) | Marine sediment microbial communities from White Oak River estuary, North Carolina - WOR-1-52-54 (SPAdes) (version 2) | ecosystem: Environmental > Aquatic > Marine > Intertidal zone >... | reverse complement strand
AATAGAGAAATTGAAACAGGAGATTGCGCAAAAAGCCAGGCCTGGCGTAAAGCAAGAGAAGCTGATGAATGTAGAAATTTCACAAGTAGAAAAGGGACGCTTTCAACATTTTATCCAGGTACAGGGCACGGTTGAATCGGACAACAACGTTCTGATCGCACCCCAGTCCTCTGGAATTGTTAAAAAGATACTTGTCAACGCCGGCAATAAGGTCACCAAAGGTCAGCTTCTGGCAGAACTGGACGGTTCTATTCTGGAAAGCAGTATTGCTGAGGTGGAGAATGGATTAAAGCTGGCAGAAACGATTTTTGAAAGGCAACAGAGGCTGTGGGACAAGAATATCGGCAGTGAGATCGAGTTCCTCCAGGCCAAGAATAACAAGGAAGGCCTGGAAAAAAGACTGGTGACTTTAAAGGAACAATACAAAATGACGAAGATTTTTACTCCTTTGTCCGGAACCGTGGATGAGGTCCTGATCAAAGAAGGCGAAATGGCGGTTGCAGGACTGGGTGCTATCAGGGTAGTACAGCTATCCAATCTTAAAATAAAAGTCGATCTCTCGGAGGTATACATTTCGCGCATTAAAAAGGATGATCTCGTGCAGGTAAGCATACCTGTCATAGGGAAAGAGTTCGACTTGAGCGTCGATGCTGTTTCCCAGGTAATTGATCCCCAAAACCGCACCTTTCAGATCGAAATGAAAATACCCAATTCTGAAGCTGGAATCAAACCGAATATGCTCTCGGTTTTGACGATAAATGATTACACAGACGATGAGGCTTTGATAGTTCCTCTGAACATCGTCCAGGAGACCGGCCAAGAACAATTCGTTTTTGTGGCTGAGCAGATAGATGGAGATTGGATAGCCAGACGAAGGTCAATAAAGACCGGGATTAGCTATATCGACCGTGCTGAGGTCTTATCCGGGCTTCAAGAAGGAGAGCATGTAGTAACATTCGGGTATCAAAATCTGGCCGATGGTCAAAAGCTGGCTGTGGTTTCAGGTTCAAAATGAATTCTTGGCGAAAACGCCCAACATTAAATAAAAAAGTGGAATAAAAATGAAAAAGATGGAATTCAAATTAACTAACCTATCGGTTGCGAATAAAACTACTATATATATATTCACCGTGATTCTGGTGATATTCGGATTTATGCAGTATGACGCGACTCCCAAGGAGAGATTTCCGGAAATCGTTTTCCCCTATTTCATGATCAGCACTATGCATCCCGGAACATCGCCGGCTGACATGGAAAACCTGATCACCCGGCCTATAGAGAAACATCTTAAGGGAATTGACGGGGTTAAGCACATCAGCAGCAACTCGATTCAGGATTTTTCCTCAATTTTCATAGAATTTGAGCTGACCGCTGATGAGATGCAGGCCTATCTTGATGTCAGACAGGCAGTCGATGATGCTCGTGCAGAGCTTCCTTCCGATCTTTTCAGTGAACCCGAGGTCACTAGGATCGACCTCTCAGAGATCCCGATCTTGTTCATCAACCTTTCGGGTGATCTGGGGTTGGTGAAGCTGAAGAAAATTGCCGAAGACCTTCAGGATGAAATCGAAGGCTTGGAGGAAATCACACGGGCAGATATTGTCGGGGCACTGGACCGGGAAATCCAAATCAATGTCAACCTGTATAAAATGCAAGCTGCAGACCTTTCCTTTTATACAATCCAGAATGCCATTGCTTCCGAGAACCTCACTATTTCCGGCGGCCAGGTTGACACAGATGGTATTCGGAGAAACCTGCGTGTTGTCGGTGAATTCAGGAACATCGACCAGATCAAGAATATTCAGCTGAGACAAGGGATTTACTTAAGAGAGATTGCTGAAATCGTTGATGGTTACGCCGACAGAGGAAGCTACTCGCGCTTGAACAGACAGGATGTGGTGACGATCAATGTTATCAAGAAAAGCGGAAAAAACCTGATCTATGCTATTGACAAGATCAAGGCTATTGTTGATGAATACACCCAGACAGCACCTGAGAACCTGATTGTCACTATGACAGGGGACAGCAGCACTCAAACGAAAAACACCATTAGTGATCTGTTCAATACCGTAATCCTCGGGTTTATTGTTGTCGTCTTTGTCCTCATGTTTTTCATGGGAGAGACAAATGCCCTTTTTGTGGGGATTGCTATCCCGATGTCCATCGTCATCGCTTTCATTCTCATTCCTGTCATCGGCTTCACCATGAACATGGTTGTTCTGATGTCCTTCATCCTTGTTTTGGGAATCGTCGTGGATAACTCTATCGTCGTCGTGGAAAATGTCTACCGCCATTTCACTACCACGCCGGATCTCTCCATCTCCGCTGCTGCCAGACGGGGAGTCGGAGAGGTGGCTGTCGCAGTTTTAACAGGCACGCTGACAACCATGGCTCCCTTCTTTACCCTTATCTTTATGCCTGGAATTGCCGGAAAGTTCATGTCCTTTATACCTTACACTGTTATCATCACGCTTACGGCTTCCATGCTGGTTGCTTACATTATCAATCCAGTTTTTGCCGTCTCTTTCATGAAGAGATCCTCTGGTGAAGAAAAACAGAAAGCCCGCTTGAAACTCAGCTCTAAAAATATTCTGGTGATATCAGCGGCTGTTGTTCTGGCTGTGGTGTTTTATGCGGCAGGAAAGATGCTTCCAGCCAATCTCCTGGCATTAGGAGTCATCCTCTATTTTCTTTCCAGGTATGTAGTTCATTTCCTGATAGCCAAATTCCAGAGTTATGTCCTTCCTCGAATGAAGAATGGATACAGGAAAACTCTGGCTTTTCTCCTCAGAGGGAAACGCCCGTACGGCGTCATCGGCGGGATTGTTGTTCTGCTCTTCCTGTCTTTCATCCTTCTGGGTATCAGGCTGCCAAGGGTTGTATTTTTTCCCAGTGGTGATCCTAACAGTCTCCAGGTGTATATCACTATGCCCGAAGGCACCCATATCGAGGTGACGAATGACATCTGCAAGCAGGTCGAAGAGAAGATTTACAATGTTATCGGTCACAATAATCCCGATGTGGAATCAGTTGTCTCCAATGTGGCTTCTAATGCAGGAGCCGGGCTTTTTGAGCGATTTTCTCAAGATAAGCTGGCCAAGGTAACCATCTCCTTTGTGGAATATAAATACAGGACCGGGATATCTACCCTGGAATATCTTGGGAAGCTGCGTAAGGAATTGGGGGGAATAGCAGGAGCAAAAATCCGTATTGACTCGGAAATGATGGGACCTCCCACGGGGTATCCCATCAACATGGAAATCAGTGGAGATGATATTAACGAACTGATCAGCATAACTTATAGGCTGGAAGAATTTATTCAATCGTTGGACATTCGGGGAATTGAGGAACTGAAGTCCAGCATGGAGATCAGCAAGCCGGAACTCATCCTCAATATTGACAGAGAAAAGGCAAACAGGCTGGGTATAAGTACTGCTCAGGTGGGGATGATTCTGCGCACTGCTATCTATGGTACAGAGGTCTCCAAGTTCAAAGAGGGAGAGGAGGAGTATCCGGTCATGGTTCGGTTGGACGAAAAATACCGGAACGACATAGATGTCCTGCTCAGTCAGGAAATAATGGTTCCCGGGGGGAATGATGGACCGAATAGAATTCCGATTTCCTCCTTTGCCCATGTGACCAACCGGACAAGCTACGGCGGAGTAACCAGGCTCGATAACAAGCGGGTCATCACCTTGTTCTCCAATGTGCTCTTTGGATACAACGCCAACGAGATTATTCGCCAGATCAGCAATCAGCTTCCCAGATTTGCGTTGAAAGATGGCTATACTGTCAAATTCACCGGTGAACAGGATTTTCAAGCTGAGGTCGGAAGTTTTATGGTCAGAGCCTTTTTCATCGCAACGGCTCTGATTTTGATCATACTGGTAGCGCAGTTTAATTCTATATCTAAGCCGCTCATCATCATTCTTCAGATTGTTTTAAGCTTGACCGGAGTCTTTCTGGGCTTTGCTATTTTTGGTATGGACATCTCAGTCGTGATGACTGGTATGGGGATTATTGCGGTTGCTGGCATTGTTGTCAAAAACGCGATCATTATCGTTGACTACACGGATAAGCTGATTGATAGCGGTATGGATAAAATTGAGGCCATCGTGCGTGCTGGTGCTACGCGATTGACTCCTGTCCTTTTGACAGCGCTTTCCACGATACTGGGACTTTTCCCTCTTGCCATCGGCATAAACATAAATTTCATGACTCTATTCACTGAATTGAGGCCGCAGATCTACTTCGGCGGTGACAGCCCTGTTTTTTGGAATCCCCTGGTTATGACCATAATCTTTGGACTATCCTTTGCTACGGTCTTGACCCTTGTCGTTGTTCCAGCCATGTACAAGCTCATCTATGCCCGCAAAAATTAAATTAAGGGGATGTTCTCCAAAGTACCGCCCTTTTTATATAGAGTCAATGACTTCCATATCGCAGGAGATAAACATAGCACCTTATAGAATATGCCTTGTTGATAAGTTGTAGTATAACAAGCATGTTACTTTGGGGAACGTCCCTTTAAGTCTCTTTATATAATCTATCTTGTTGATAAGTAGCAGTATAACAATCATGGTATTTCGGGGAACGTCCCTTTAAGTTTGACACATTATAGGCTCTGTGATATGAGTCTTGAAGGAGAGGAGGGCAGAATGAAACTTAAGGCCTTTCTTATTCTTCTACTGGCATTTTGTGTTTTGAGTCTAGTTTACACGAAAATAGCACATAAAGATTATCCCTTAAAACCGGTAGAATTCACAGAGGTACAGATTAATGACTCGTTCTGGCTGCCGCGGATGGAAACCAACCGTAAAGTTACGATTCCTTTTGCTTTTAAAAAGAGCGAAGAGACCGGACGCATTGCTAATTTCGCTAAAGCCGGCGGTTTGATGCCGGGCAAGTTTGAAGGCTTTAGATACAACGATTCTGATGTCTTTAAGGTGATGGAAGGAGCCGCTTATTCGCTGAGTCTGCATCGGAACCAGGAGCTTGAGGAATATATGGATGATTTGATCGCTAAGGTAGCGGCTGCCCAGGAAGAAGACGGTTATCTCTATACGACCCGTACTATCGACCCAGAAAACCCTGCTGCCGGCGCAGGTGAGGAACGCTGGTCAAACCTCGGCTCTAGCCACGAACTCTACAATGTCGGGCATATGTACGAGGCAGCAGTGGCCTATTATCAGGCAACAGGCAAACGAAATCTCCTGGATGTAGCCTTAAAAAACGCGGATTTTATTGCAGATGTGTTTGGACCGGAGAAAAGGCGGGGATTCCCCGGTCACCAGGAGATAGAGATTGGGCTGGTCAAACTTTACCGGGTAACCGGAGACGAAAAATACCTGAAACTGGCCAGGTTTTTCCTGGATGAACGCGGGCAAGAAAAACACAAGAAAATGTTTTCCGACTCATCCGCGTTTTCTATCTATAATCAGGATTGGTATCTCCAGGCCCACAAACCTGTAGTCGAGCAGGATGAAGCTGTGGGTCATGCTGTCCGAGCCGCCTATATGTATTCGGGCATGGCTGATGTTGCAGCGCTTACTGGGGACGAAGCATATATCAAGGCTATCGACCGCATATGGGAAAATGTAGTTTCAAAGAAGCTGTATGTAACTGGAGGCATCGGTTCCCGCCACGAAGGAGAGGCTTTTGGAGATGATTACGAGCTGCCCAATGCCACAGCTTATAATGAGAGCTGTGCTGCCATCGGCAATGTTTTCTGGAACCAGCGCCTTTTTCTTCTCCACGGCGATGCCAAATACATCGATGTTTTGGAACGCACACTCTATAACGGGCTTCTCTCTGGTATATCGCTTAGCGGTGACCTCTTCTTCTATCCCAATCCCCTGGAATCGGATGGAAAATACAAGTTTAATCAGGGAGAAGCAACCCGAAAACCCTGGTTTGACTGTGCCTGCTGTCCTGTGAATTTTGCCCGCTTCTTGCCCTCCTTTCCCGGCTATGTCTACGCCCACACAGATGACACCCTTTATGTGAATCTTTTTGTGGAGAGTAAAGGAAACATTAAAATCGGAAAAAATTCCGTGAATTTGACACAGCAGACTGACTATCCATGGAACGGAAATGTCAAGATCACAATTGAGCCTGAGAAAGAAGCTGAGTTTGCCGTCCATATCCGAATTCCAGGCTGGGCCCGGAATGAGCCAGTGCCGAGCGATCTGTATTCATCCCTAAATCCAAGCAAAGAAAGTATAACTTTAAAAGTCAATTCAGAAACAATAGAACTTGAAACAGACAAAGGCTTTGCCCGCATCCGCCGCCGCTGGAAAAAAGGAGATATTATCGAGCTGACTCTACCCATGCCCGTTCAAAGGATTATTGCTAATAAGAAAGTGAAGGACGACCTGGGAAAGGTAGCCTTACAGCGGGGGCCTCTTGTTTATTGCCTTGAAGAAGCGGATAACAAAGGCGGAGTACTTAACCGACACTTGCCCATTGATTTAGAATTCGAGGTTGAGTTTAAGCCTGACCTTCTAGGAGGAGTAAACATACTAAAAAGCGAATCGACGGCAGAACATTCTGGTTTAGTTGCTATTCCTTATTATGCCTGGTCACATCGTGGAATAGGGGAGATGACAGTCTGGATCCTCAGAGAAAAAAATTGACACCTCTCTCTTTAATCATTATCCTATTATCGCCTTAATACCGCATTTACTGCGAGGGATATCATTGACGATAAAATGCCCCGAATGTCAGAGTGACAACCCTTCTGATTCCAAGTATTGCAAGGAGTGCGCAACTCCGCTTCCTCCTTATGAGAAACCTCAAGTCTCCCTCACCGAAACTCTCGAAACACCCACCGAAGAATTAAACCGAGGAACCGTTTTTGCATCCAGGTATGAAATCATCGAAGAGCTGGGAAAAGGGGGAATGGGAAAAGTTTACAGAGTAGAAGATAAAAAGATTAAAGAAGAAGTCGCCTTAAAACTCATTAAACCTGAAGTCGCTTCGGATAAGAAAACTATAGAGCGATTCAGCAATGAGTTGAAAATGGCCCGGAAGATTGCCCACAGGAATGTGTGCAGGATGTATGACCTCGGTGAAGAGAAAGGCACACACTACATCACCATGGAGTATGTTCCTGGGGAGGATTTGAAGAGATTAATCAGAAAAGTAGGGCAATTCAGTGCCGGGAAAACGATTTTCATGGCCAAGCAGGTCTGCGATGGATTAGCAGAAGCTCACCGCTTGGGAGTTGTCCATCGTGATTTAAAGCCCCAGAATATCATGGTTGATGAGGATGGAAATGCCCGCATCATGGATTTCGGTATTGCTCGGACTGTGAAAGGCAAGGGCCTTACAGGTGCAGGTGTGATGGTCGGGACACCAGAGTATATGTCACCCGAGCAGGCTGAAGTAAAAGAAGTAGACCAGCGTTCGGATATCTATTCGTTGGGAGTAATCCTGTATGAGATGGTAACAGGGAGAGTCCCTTTTGAGGGAGAAACGCCTTTAGGCATAGCCATGAAACATAAGAGTGAGATGCCTCCAGATCCGAGGCAGATTAACGCTCAACTCACTGAAGACCTCAGCCGGGTAATAATGAGATGCCTGGAAAAGAACAAAGAGAAGAGGTATCAGAGCGCAGGAGAAGTCAGCGCTGAGCTTCTGAATATAGAGAAAGGCATGCCCACCACAGAAAGAATTGTTCCCGAAAAGAGGCCCATAACCTCAAGGGAAATAACAGTAAAGTTCAGTCTAAGGAAGCTTTTCCTCCCTGCTATTATAGTTATCGCTGTGGTAATCATCGGCCTGATCATCTGGAGATCTGTTCCCCAAAAGCAAGCTATGCCTGTTCCATCAGGCAAGCCTTCTCTGGCCATCGTATACTTTGAAAATAACTCTGGCGATGAGCGTTTAGATCACTGGCGGAAAGCCCTTTGCGAGCTTCTTATTGCGGACTTAACCCAATCAAAATATATCCGCGTTTTAAGCAGCGACAAGCTCCTTGATATTCTCAGCGACCTGAACCAAATCGAGGCCAAAAGCTTCTCTGCCCGGATTTTAAAAGAAGTGGCTGCGCGGGGGGAATCCACCCATATCTTGCGGGGAAGTTATACCAAAGCCGGCGAACAGTTCAGGATCGACGCCATCCTTCAGGAAGCCGCCACAATGGAATCCATAGGGTCTGATCGTATTGAAGGGAAAGGCGAAGAGAGTTTTCTCTCCATGGTGGATGAGTTGACAAAAAAGGTCAAGGAACACTTCAAGCTTTCTACAGCAGAAATTGACGCTGATATCGACGAGGAAATTGAGAAAATTACAACCTCCTCACCTGAGGCATTAAAATACTACATCGAAGGAAGAAAATGTCACGGAACATTAGATTATATGCGGAGCATTGAACTCATGGAAAAGACGGTTGCCATCGACCCCGACTTTGCCCTGGCTTACAGATCCCTGGCCCAGAGTTACGGTAATATGGGCTTCTGGCCTCAGCAAAAGAAATTCATGCAAAAAGCATTGGAACTTTCGGGCAGGCTTCCCGCAAGAGAGCGCTACTTGATTGAAGGAGATTTCAAAAGTTTTTCCGAGAAGACATATGATAAGGCGATCGAAGCCTATGAAAAATTACTGGAGCTTTACCCTGATGATGGTACCGGAAATCACAATTTAGCAACCATGTATTCGGGTATAGGAGAAAAACAAAAGGCAATTGAACATTATGAAACAAACAGGAAAAGCGATAATTTGGGTTTGCTCGGATATGGGAATCTGGCTAGTGTTTACCGACAGGTGGGGTTTTATGACAAAGCTAGAGAAGTTCTCGAAGAATCCCTTAAGAAATATCCGGACGAAGCCTTCGCTCATGCGGATTTATCGAGTCATTATCGAATGGCAGGGAAATATGAGCTTGCCCTGGCAGAAATAGAAAAAGCTTTTGCCCTGAAGCCGGCAGAAGGAACTCCGGCATATAGACAAAACTTTAGTCGAAGAGCGCAGATTCATTTTTATACAGACAATCTGGCTAAAGCCGCTGAAGATTATCTTAATCTTCAGAAGCAAAAAGGGCCCCAGGCCCTTTATTTGGGCTCGATGGGCATGGCAAATCTTAATCTTTTACAGGGAAAGTTTAAGGGAACAAAAGACATCCTCAGGCCAATAATCGATATGGGAAAAAAAGTTGGCGTGAATTGGCCCATTTCAGAAGTATATATGAAATTCGCTTACATAGATCTAAAAACAGGTGACCTTCAAGAAGCTCTGGAAGATTGTGATATTGCTGTAGAGTTTGCTTTAAAAGCAGAGGACCCGAACAGACAAAGGCGAGCCTTACATTTAAAGGGCTTAACCTACGTCCGGATGAACGCTGCAGATGAAGCCCTGAAAACAGCAGAGGAGCTAAGAGTCTTGATCAGGGATTCTCACAATCCAAACAATATGCATTTTTTCCACCATCTCGCAGGAATGGTCGAGCTAAAACAGAAAAATTTGGCCAAAGCCATCGAAAACTTTAAGAAAGCCCTATCTCTACAGACCTCTGATCCGCACGATAAGAGCGCAGGCTATATTGAATCTTTGGCTATGGCTTATTATGCTTCGGGAGATATTGATAAAGCCCAGACAGAGTATGAGAGGATTACATCTTCAAGCTCGGGTCGATCTGGTTTTGGCGACGTTTATGCCTTGAGTTACTATGCCCTGGGAAAAATCTATGAGCAGAAAGGCTGGAAAGGGAAAGCCATCGAGCATTACCAGAAATTCCTCGACCTCTGGAAAGAGGCTGACCCTGGTTTTCCTGAAGTCGAAGATGCCAAGAAGCGCCTGGCTGCATTAAAAAGTAAGTAATATAAGGAAAATATTGATTATGAAATGTCCTGAATGCAATACTGAAAATCCTTCTGATTCCAAATACTGTAAAGAGTGTGCAAGTCCACTTCCTTCCTCAGAGGAAATCTCTGTTGCTCAGACCGAAACCCTCGAAACACCCAAAGAAGAGTTAACCACAGGCTCCACCTTTGCTGACCGGTACCAGATTATTGAAGAACTGGGTAAAGGCGGCATGGGCAAGGTCTATAAGGCTTTTGATAAAGAAATTAAAGGGAAAGTAGCCTTAAAACTCATAAAGCCTGAAGTTGCCGCAGATAAGAAAACCATCGAGCGTTTCAGGAACGAGCTGAAAACAGCCCGCGATATCGCCCATAAGAATGTCTGCCGCATGTATGACCTTAACAAAGAGGAAGGTACCTATTACATAACCATGGAATATGTGTCTGGAGAGGACCTGAAGAAGTTGATAAGGAAGATGGGTCAATTAAGCCCGGGACAGGCTATTTTGATAGCCAAACAGGTATGTGATGGATTGTCTGAAGCTCACAGGTTGGGAGTAGTGCACCGGGACTTAAAGCCTCAGAATATCATGGTTGATGAAGAGGGGAATGCCCGAATCATGGATTTTGGCATAGCCCGCTCTCTCAAGGCAAAGGGAATAACAGCTTCGGGAGTGATGATCGGGACACCCGAGTATATGAGCCCTGAACAGGTAGAGGGGAAAGAAGCAGACCAGCGCTCTGATATATATTCTTTAGGAGTTATTCTTTATGAGATGGTCACAGGCCGTGTGCCTTTCGAAGGAGATACGCCCTTCACTATCGGTGTGAAACACAAGAGTGAGATACCTAAGGATCCCCGAGAGCTTAATGCTCAACTCCCTGAAGATTTAAGCCGCGTAATTCTGAAATGCATGGAAAAAGATAAAGAAAAAAGATATCAGAGTGCAGGTGAACTGCGTTCTGAACTAACCAATATAGAGAAGGGAATTCCAACCACAGAGAGAGTAGTTCCCAAGAGAAAGCCTCTAACTTCAAGGGAGATAACAGTAACATTCGGCTTGAAGAAGCTCTTTATTCCTGCATTAGTTATTGCCAGTCTCGTAATCGCAGCTCTGATTATCTGGCAGCTTCTCCCCCAAAAGGAAGCGGTGCTCGCTCCGAAGATTGAGAATTCAATAGCGGTTATAAGCTTTGAAAACCAGACAGGAGATAAAGCTTATGACTATCTGCAAAAGGCTATTCCTAATCTTTTAATCACCAGTCTTGAGCAGACTGGAGATCTTTATGTGGTCACCTGGGAAAGAATGCGTGACCTCCTCAAACAAATAGGAAAGAAGGATGTGGAGACTGTTGATGCGGATTTGGGCTTTGAGCTCTGCCGCCGGGAAGGCGTCGAAGCCGTTGTTCTGGGTAGTTTTGTCAAAGCTGAGAATATATTCGCTACAGATGTGAAAATTTTGGATGTAGAGACAAAAAGGCTATTGAAGAGTGCCAGCTCAAGGGGAGAAGGAGTTGACAGCATCTTACAAACACAAATTGACGAGCTGAGCAAAGAGATCTCTGAAGGCATTGGCATCGCCAAGCAGAAAATTGAACCTGCAAAAGTGCAGATAGCTGATGTGACGACCACTTCAATGGATGCCTACAACTATTTCTTAAGAGGAAGAGAGGATTATGAAAAATTCTATTATGATAGCAGCCGACAATTTCTTGAGAAGGCCGTAGAACTCGACCCGACATTTGCTGTAGCTTACCTCCACCTTGCCTGGGCATACGCCGAATTAGGGAATACAAAAGCAAGAAACGAAGCCTACGAGAAAGCTAAAACATTTTCAGCAAAAGCAACGGATAAAGAGAGGCTTTATATCGAAGCATATTATGCCCGAGCTATTGAGAGAGACCCAGAAAAAAGATTTCTTATCCTCAAGCAAATAGCCGAAAAATATCCAAAAGAGAAGATAGTGCACTCTGATTTGGGTTTATATTACCAGGGCAAAAACATGTTCGATCAGGCAATCGAAGAGTACCAAAAAGCATTGAAGCTTGATCCCAACTATGGATCTGCCCTTAATCAAATTGCTTACATCTACGTGGAAATGGGAAATTTTGAGAAGGCAATCGAATATTTTAAGAGGTATGCATCTGTTTCCCCCGGGGATGCCAACCCAATCGACTCCATGGCCGAGCTCTATTTCCGAATGGGAAGGATTGAAGAGGCGATAGCAAAATACAAGGAAGCCTTAGAAATAAAACCTGATTTTTACATGCCGTCTTGGTCCATCGGATACATCCATGCTTTAAAGGAAAATTATCCTGAGGCAACGAAATGGTTCGATAAATATATTGCTTTAGCCCCATCCCCAGGCACAAAAGCAGAAGGGCTTGTGTGGAGAGGCTTCTATCATTACCTGCTGGGCAGCTTTGACAGGTCCCTTAACGACCTTAGCCTGGCATCAGACCTCGCAGAAAAGGCAGGAAATGAGTATTGGAAAGGCTATGCAGAGTGGGTAAAAGGATGGATTCATTTTGACAGAGAAGAATATGAACTCACCAGGAAATGCTTTAAAAACTGGTATGATTATCTTTTTAAAATCAATCCTGCACTCAAACCATTTCTTACAGTAATGCGCAACTCGGATATTGGGTTGGTGGACTTGAAGCAAGGGCAAATCAAATCCGCAATGTCCAGGCTTGCTGAAGTGAAGTCCACTTTGCCTGAGGTAAATCCAGGTTATAAAGTGCCGGCATTATTCAGTTATAGCTTGCTCTCCGCAGAAGCGCTGCTTGCAGAAGGCTCGTTTGAAAAAGCCATCGACGCCTGTGAGGAAGCATCGTCTATTGCAGTACCTCCTGGGATGCAAATTTATGCATTTCTACGCTATAACCTGCCTTTCTTTAGGGATGTATTAGCCCGGGCCTACCTGAGAAAAGGAGATTTAGACAAAGCCATTGCTGAATACGAACGGCTTATTAGCTTTGATCCAAAGAGTCAAGCGCTGTTTCTTATTCATCCTAGGTATCATTACAGGCTAGCCAAGTTGTACGAGCAGAAAGGCTTGAAGGGAAAAGCCATCGAGCAGTATGAAAGATTCCTCGACCTCTGGAAAGAAGCTGATCCTGGTTTCCCTGAAGTTGAGGACGCTAAGAAGAGGCTGGCTGCTTTAAAGACGTAAAAAGAATAAGAAAACATAGTCTTCTGTATTGTTTCCAGTCGTTTTTTAGGGAGCAGGGGAGGATCTGAATAACTTCTTCAAAATTACTAGATAGATTATCCCTGCTGCAAGGCAGAGTAGAAAAAGGATAAGAACTAATCTTTTTGTGGTGGAGGGATAGATAATTTTGTCAGAATTTCCTGTGATTATGAACCCAGCCCAGTAATAGGGATGGGAAAGCATGTCAGAGTTTATCATCTCCAGCTTGGTTTTTTGCAGAGCATCCATGATTGAGTTCGAAGAGCGAAGATGGAAATAGCATCTTTCCATAAATTGAGATGTAGCCTGGTCATGCACAGCCCATAAACTGATAAGGGTAGAGGAAGCCCCGGCATAGAAGAAGGCTCTGCTTAAACCTTCTATTCCCTCGCCTCTAATGAATTCTCCGAGTCCTGTTTGGCAGGCAGATAGAGTAACCAAATCAGAGCAAAGTTTTAGATTGAATACTTCTCTCATTTGAAGGATTTCATCCTCTGCCTGGGCGTTTCCTATCGAGAAGACGATTGAAGATCTCTCGGGTTTTTTATCGTCGATAAGACAGTGGGTGGCGAAGTGGAGGATTTTATAATCCTCGAGCTTAAGGTCTTTAAGTCTCTCCTCTGATGCCTTTTCTCTTTTAAAAACATCTATTCTTGTTTTCTTGAAAAGTGAAGCTATCCTTTCAACCTCCATGCCGCTGAACTCGAGCCTGGAAACATTAAAAACTCCTATAGGGCGAATTGTTTGTGAACTATCCCTTGCGCTGGCTACTTCTTCATCAGAGCCAAAAAAGGGATCACCGAAAGCAAGAAGGTCTTTTTTAGGTTTTATCTCGCTTAGTCTTTTACGCTGGATTATTTCCCTCAATGAAGAAATCGAAGGCGTGTAGGCAATTTTATAATCCTCGATCAGCCATCTTTTTTTACCTTTTTGGGAAAGGAGCGTTTCGAAAGGGAGGTAGTGAAGGATGTCGTCTGGAATAAAAACCAGTTTTTCGGTTTTTTCATCCAAGCCAGGAAGAACTAACATTGTAAAAAGCTCGTAGCCGATACTGAAATCTTGGTTTCCTTTATCTGTAATGGCCTTCAGATATTCGGAAACTTGCTCCTTGATTTTCTTTGCCGGTGGAAGAGGGAAAATCTTAAATTTTCCTTTGGTGATTACAAAAGCATAAGAATTCTCTTTGCCAAGGCAGTACTCAAGAAAGGCTGTTTTATTATCGAGCATCTGTTTTTGTGTTTGTTCGAGGGTAATGATTTGGGGATATTTGATGTCTGCATAAGCGGGGCTAGACAATCTTATTTTTCTCTTCAGGGCTTCTATCCGTTCTTCGTTAAGCCTTAGCTGCTCATTGATCCTTTTTTCCTGTTCCTTATCGAGACCAGGGGAGAGGAGTTTTAAGTTCAGGCTGGAAATATCTTTCATCAAATCTTCTTCCTGGCTGAGAAGCTCGATGTCAACTCCCTGCGAAATGTTTACCTGGGAGACCTCCAACCTATCAAGAAAGGCCCTGGCTTTAGCCCTCTCTAAATAGCCGAAAGCTTCGATGTTATGAAGCTTTTCAGGCTCGGAATCGTGGAGCTCACATAGTAAATTGACAGTATTTTGGTAGGCTTCAATCCTTTTATCAGAAGCCAGGTAACTTGCTTTGAGCTCTTCTAGCTGAATTCGGGAGCGGATTTTTTCAATAAAGGAGATAGATTTTCTGAAATTTTCTAAAGCTTTTTCATAAGTACCTTGCCTCATGTAGGCATTTGCTATCTCAAAGTAGGCTTCCCAGAGGATATTCTCTTTACCTGTACTAAACGCAGTATCTATGGCTTGTTGGCAGTATTCTAAGGATAAATCGTAATTTCCCTGCAGAGAGTTGACTCTGCCGATGTTGATGTAGAGATTAGCTTTTTCTTCAAGGTTTTCAGCTATTTCTGCTTTTTCGAGGGCGAGTTTAAAATACTTCAGTGCTTCAGGATAGTTTTCCAAATCTATGTAAGCCATACCCATATTGGTCAAAGCCTTGACTTCTGTTTCCACGTCCTTAATTTTTCTTGCAATTCTCAGGCTTTCTGTATAGTTGGCAAGAGCATTATCAAGGTCATTTTTATCTTGTGATTGGAATGCGTATTTCTTTCGATATGTGACACCGATATTATTTAGGTCTTTAGCAACAAAAGCATCTTTCTCAGACTTTTCCAGTTGAAGCTTTTCCTGGTCGATTTTTAGGACATTCTTTTGGTATTCCAGGGCTTTATCATAATTTCCCAACTGAATGTAAATTTCTCCGATGTTCGTCAAGCATTCTGATTCACGTTCGTAGTCTTTGACAATTCTGGCGATTCTCAAGGCTTCTTCATAATGCCTCAACGCCTGCGAATAGTTATTGTCTTTGTTACGGTAGTAAAAAGCGATGTTAAACAGGCATGCTACTTGTTCTTGCCTGTTTCTGATTCTACGGGCAATCTCCAGTGCATCTCTGTTTAAGGAAAAAAAGTTATCGAATTCATCCGGTGACATATAAGTAAAACTGAGCTGGCGGAGACATTTCAATTCATGCTCCTGGCTTTCTATTTTTCTTGCCAGTTCTATGGCTTTTTCGAAATTCTCTATTGATTTCTTATAATCTTTTTTTCTGCGAGCGTCCCTGGCGTCCTGGTAGAATTTATAGATTTGGATGTAATCAGAAACTTCGTTTTTTTTCTGTTCTATTTGTGCTTTCTCGGCTACAGAAAAAGCTTCTTGGTAGAATTCAATAGATTTGCTAACGTATCCGGTATTCCAACGAAGGAGGCCGAGTTTGATGAGTGAGTTAATTTCTGCTTTTTTTTCCTTATTTTTTCGGGCTAGATCCAGTGATTTTTCAAAATACTTGAAAGATTCTTCATAATTACCTTGGAGCCTAGAATTTTCTCCTAGATTAAACCAGTCGGAATATTTTTCCTCTGATTCGACTTTCAGGCTCCCGAAAGAATTGCTTTGAAAGGAAAAAAGGATTTGGCAAGGGAAGAAAAGAAACATCAGGGCCGCGATAATCAGTCTGGAGAGATCTTTCATTTATCTTTTTCCGGACAGATTATTTGTTTAGGCAAAGCATAATTTTCATCATACTCCTTAGCAACGCTGTATATATATTAACTAAAATATTAGGTTTTGTAAATCTAACATAAATTTGACTTTACGATATTTTATTCAAAAGCAGAATAAAAACAGCTTTTGATAAATTTTTTTTTCGATTTTTTTATTACATAAATCCTGATTATGAAGTGAGTTAATTTCTTTATTTTCAATAAATTATTAATGAAGCAAACGAATCTTTACAATTTAGAGGTGCGATTCCCTGGGGAGTTTGAATTTAGCGTTCTTCTAATCTATTTAATTTCAACAAAATACGCAATTTTATTTTGGAGGTAACATAATTATTGAGCCGCTACGACTTGACATATTTGTACTATTTTCTCATATTTATATTAGACCAAAGGAAGTGCGGAAATAATCTTTTTTTAAAATAATGTATTTTTATCCAATTTTTTGGGTGAGAATACGACAAAAATTATGAGAAGGAAAATTTTCTTTAAGCAAAGGAAAAGGAGGAATATTAACTGAGGAGGAAGCTATGTTTAGAGCAAGGACAAGTTCCTTCAGGAAAAACATGGCTATTTTGGTCTGCGCGACTTTCATTCTCCTGGTTTTCCCAGAAGTTACTCAAGCAGCAACCAAGCCCTCTTCCAGAACCTCTCATTTTCTCAAAGAATCTTCTCCCTTGATTTCTACTGTTTTTTCTTTCATCAACAAGAATTTGTCTCCCTTTGGATACGACCTCGCTTTTTTTTGCAGCAATTCAGTTTGTACGGTTATAGTTCCAGATAAAGACAATAAAGATGATTGGGATGTAAAAGGTGAAAAGAAGAACTATGCTAGAAGCAACGGAGACTCAACATCACAAAAACCACCTCAAGACAAGGATAAATAAACTACCTGGCAAAAAAAATAGAGCTGCAGGCTAAAACAGTCATCCATGCAAAATCAAAGATCATTAGGAGAATAGAGATTTATTCCAAATACTATATATCATACTATAAATATTCACATCGTAAGATGTGACGAAAGACATCGAATGAGGGGATCGTGAAAAGAGAATCGTCTTTGGTAACCAAGATATTTGCCTTCCTTGTGATTTTGATTTTCTCTGCTCAGCCGAGTGACGCAATCCCCTCAGATTACCCGCGGAAAATTGTAGTCTTTAAGAAGTGGTATGGGCAAGAGGCTGACCAGGACGCTTTGCTTAGGAATTTCGGGGCAGTGAAGATTAAGCGTTTAAGTTTAATTAATAGTCAGGCCGTTCATCTGCCTCCAGGGGCGGAAAAGCTTCTGAAAAGCAAGAGCGAAATTTTGAGGGTAGATGAAGATTTAGTCATTACCGCAGTTGATAAAAAAACAGAACCCAAGCCAAAAAGCCCTCATCCTCCTCCAAATCGGCCAGAAAGGCTCCCCTGGGGCATCCAACGAATCTATGCTGATCTGGTTTGGGAATCAACAGCAGGCTCTATGATAAAAGTAGCAATCCTGGATACAGGCATTGATCTTGATCATCCCGACCTCTGGAGTAACATAAAAGGAGGGATTAATACCATAAAGCCGCATAAGAGCGCTGATGATGATAACGGTCACGGTACGCATTTAGCAGGTACAGTTGCAGCGATAGATAATGACTTTGGGGTTATTGGAGTCGGCCCTGAGATTCATTTGTACGCTGTCAAGGTGTTAGACAAGAAAGGTGAAGGGTGGCTATCTGATCTTATCGATGCTCTGGATTGGTGTATCGATAATCAGATTCAGGTCATCAACATGAGTTTTGGTTCACTAGAAGGAAATCAGTCATTCCATGATGCAATCATTAGAGCTTATCAAGCTGGAATAACCATGGTTGCTTCTGCTGGCAACAACGGGGAGGATAGTGGATTGATAGAATACCCTGCATTCTATCCAGAGACTATCGCAGTTTCAGCCGTTGGTCAGGATGATGAATTTGCTTCTTTTTCAAGTTATGGACCTCAGATCGACCTGATAGCCCCAGGAGTTAATATTTTATCCACTTATGAAAAAGGTTTTTATGCAACAATGTACGGAACAAGTATGTCCGCAGCTCATGTGACAGGGACGGTCGCTTTAATATTAACAACTTCTCCCAAGTGGGGCTATGATTTTGATAACGACAGGATATGGGATCCAGATGAAATTAGAGAAAGGCTATTGGATACCGCAGAAGACCTAGGATTGCATCCTCACCAGCAGGGAGCAGGTCTGGTCCGAGCAGATTGTGTGCTCTCCTGCCACCCTAAATAATATCGACATATCAAGTCTTATCTAATCAAGTCTTATCTAATCAAATCTTATCTAAG
>Ga0209636_10002617_pt1 | contig 18391 bp, 13 predicted proteins | sample DeeMarSWOR152_54_FD_187464 | JGI IMG/M metagenome (GOLD analysis project Ga0209636, IMG submission 187464) | Marine sediment microbial communities from White Oak River estuary, North Carolina - WOR-1-52-54 (SPAdes) (version 2) | ecosystem: Environmental > Aquatic > Marine > Intertidal zone >... | reverse complement strand
ACCTTGGGTATTCCCAGTGAAACAAGACAGGTTTTAAAGGGAGGGGAAACAGATTTTGAGAGGATTTTACCTGGACCCGATAGAATGTACCCGGATACAGATTCGGCACCCATTCCAATTCCTGAGACAAAGATTAAGCGGATCCGAGAGAGGCTTCTCCGCCCTCCAGCCTACTGGCGTAAAAAGTATACACACCAACTCAGTGATGAGCAGATTTCCCAGCTTATAGATGAAGAATATGTTGATCTATTTGATGAGGTTTTCCGTGAAACGGGGAGCGATCCGAAATTGATAACAACTACCCTCGTGGCTACGCAGAAGGCAGTGATGAGGCAGAAGTGTGCTGCTGGGAAAATCAAAAAAGAACAGTTTATTAAGCTTTTCAAAGCCTATGAAAAGGACCTTTTCCCGAGGGAAGCAATACCAGAAATTCTCGGATTCTTAATTGAGGGGCAAAGGTCGGTTTCAGAGATAATCACCCACAGCATCGAAGTTGCAACTGATGAAGAGATAAGGAAAGCTGTGAAAAAAGTACTGGCAGAGAAAATATTTTCCACTGAGAAAAATCCTGACAAAATGATCTCTTGCCTCATCGGCTGCGTGCGGAGAGAGCTTGGAATGGTTGCCAGCGGAAAAAAAATTTTAGGGCTTCTCAGGGAGGGGTAAATTATGGAGAACGATCATTTTAAAGGATACAGGGGAGAGGCAAGAGGCGTTTTACAGCGATTCAATGTGAAGGTGTGGAGCGATGTGGAGATAAAGAGCAAAAAGGGGACCTTTAAAGGGGTGATTCTCCCCCGTTCTGAGATAGCCGACGATGAACACATCGTACTGAAAATGCACAACGGCTACAATATCGGCATTCTTGCACGATCGATCGAGAACATCGTAGAAACGGGTTATAAGGAAGCGCACTACAAGATACCGGAACAGGGATTTCCTGTCGACCCACAACTCCCAAATGTGACGCTCCTTGGAACAGGTGGCACAATCGCCTCACGGCTTGACTACCGTACCGGTGCGGTGATACCCGCATTCTCCCCGGGTGAGCTGTATGGTGCAGTGCCTGAGCTTGCAGAAATCTGCAACCTGAAAACAGAAAAGCTCTTCGGTATTTTCAGTGAAAACATGGGACCGGAGCAGTGGATAACAACAGCCCAGGCCATAGGCAGGGAAATCGAAAACGGTGCGGATGGCATTGTGATAGGTCACGGGACAGATACGATGCACCACACTGCTGCGGTTCTCTCGTTCATGGTGCAGAATCTTCCTGTGCCAGTTGTGCTCGTGGGATCTCAGCGCTCGAGCGACAGGCCTTCCTCAGATGCGGCATTTAATCTTCGCTGTGCAACCTACACGGCCGGATACTCCGATATCGCTGAGGTAGTCATCTGCATGTTCGGTCCCACCAGTGATCAGTACAACCTTCTACACAGAGGCACGGTGGTACGGAAGATGCACTCCTCGTACCGTAGCACCTTTCGCACAATAGGAGATATCCCCATTGCAATGACATATCCTGATCACATCGTACCGATCAAGCAAGATTACAACCACCGGCGCTCTGACAGGAAGGTGGTTGTTGATACCGCCTTTGAAGAAAAGGTATCGCTGGTGTACTACTATCCAAACATGCAGCCTGATATAATCGAGTCACTGATTGACAACGACTATAAGGGAATAGTCATTGCAGGGACCGGTCTCGGCCATGTGAACAAACCTCTGTACAATCCTATAAAGAAGGCAATAGATAAGGACATTGCCGTGTACATGACCGTTCAGACCCTCTGGGGATACGTGCACATGTTTGTCTACGATACAGGGCGCGACCTGATGGAGATCGGGGTTGTGTCTGCTGCGAACATGTTGCCCGAAGTGGCGTACATGAAGCTGTGCTGGGTCCTGGGTCATACAAGAGATCCTGAAAAGGTAAGGGAGATGATGCTCACACCAATTGTAGGTGAGACAACTGAAAGAGAGCCCCCAAATGGCTATATCATCCTGCAGGGTGGTATACCGGAGGTGGAAGAGTTCATCTCCAGACATCTTCTGTAGGTATTAACTGAGATTATAAACTGTGGGCGCTCATCATAGCTCAATTATCTCAGGAAGGCGTACATACTTTATCCAATCCATGTAACAAGGGCCCAAGTTTCCTTCGAGTCCCATGACCAGTAGCTTCCCCAGGCATACTGAGCCTAGATAGTCCCCAAGATGAGGGCGCCAGCTGGGAAGTCGACCGCTCATCGCCCAGTATGATTGAAGGCGTTGATTTATAAAAATCCTGATATATTTTTACGTTGCCCGTCTTTAGGGTTTTATTCACCTTGATCTCGGAGAATCCCTCTCTTTTACCGTTTTTTCGAATCTCCACTAGAGACACATACTCTTTCGGTCTTCCGTCCTCATAGGTGGTGTGCTCAAAGGATGTGAGAAACAGCTGATAGCCATCTGGAAGCTCAGTATACTCTCCCGGTTAGAGATAGATATACAACACCTGTGAAATAATGTTCATAGCATTTTGTGGATGTATTTTGTCTCCATGTCACTAATGTAGCCCAGAACCTTCGACTTCCCCATAATTTTTACAACAATTCCCGGACTATTTTCGCCACCACTTCATCACTGTGGTCAATTGGATTGAACCTCCTGCTCCCGCCCTTTGAGTCGGCAACAATAGTAGGAATATCTTCTTCTTTTACCCCGTAATCGCTCAGTTTAATAGAAATGCCAAGACTATCCACCAGATTATTGAAGGCCTGGACTCCGTCCTTTATTCCTGCAAGCAGTATTCCCACCTGTGCATACTTTTCTTTTCGAGCGGAGTAATTGTATTCCATTACCTTTGCCATAGTCAGGGCGCATGCCTTTCCATGGGGTATTCCGAACCTAATGCCGAGAGGATGGGAGAGGGCATGGGCCAAACCGAGCCCTGCATTCATCAGGGTTATTCCTCCGTAGAGAGAGGAGAGTGAAAGCCCTTCTCGGGCTTGCAGATCATCGGGATTTTCGACCGCTCTGCACAGATATTTTCCAGAAATCTCGATCCCTTTGTAGGCAAGGGTATCGGTGATAGGTCCTGCACTCTTTGATGTATATGCCTCGAGGTTTTGGATCAGGGCGTCGAGACCTGTGGCTGCGGTGACCTCTTGTGGAGCGCTCAAGGTAAGCGACGGGTCAATGAGTGCTATATTAGGGATCATGTATTCACTTCGAATACTTTTCTTGAAAAATTGACCTTTGCCACTAATTACGGCATTTTTAGTAACTTCAGCGCCTGTGCCGGAGGTGGTTGGCACTGCAATATATGGAATGGACGGCTTTAGGAAGATTTTTCCTGCCCAGTAGTCTTTTACCTCCCCACCATTTGTTGCGATTATTGAAGCTGCTTTTGCTGTATCGATGACACTTCCACCCCCCACCCCGATAATAAAATCAGGATTCATTTTCAGAACTCGCTCTGTTATTGTATTTATGGTTTCATCGTCTGGATCATGGGAAATACCGCTGATCTCAATGTGCTTGCTACCGCTTTTTTTTAGTATTTTTATGATCTTAGCATAATTCCCACTCTTTTTAAGAGATTTCCCACCGTATATAAGGACTCCCCGGTTTCCGAACTTCTTTGCGTGCTCTCCAAGCTCATCGATTGAACCGGTCCCGTATACAATTAACTCGGGCAGTACGAGCGTTGATCTCAGTCCGTAATCACTCAAGATCTTCCTCCAGGTTAATTCTCTATTAAAATTCTATACTAAACAAAAAAGTCAGGATTGACAAATAAAATACAACGCTTAGAGCGTATCAATCGCTTGAAATCATCCATGACTTTTCGGAAAAAGGAAAGGGAGGTGTGAGGAAAAACATCGCACCTTTGGGTGGGAAGATAGTAACGATTTCTATAATTTATTAATATATAATAAGTTAGATTTTAAATGACACTTGGCACTATAATTGCTTTTTATTAAGTAGAATTGTGAAAAGGGAGTAGTATATGCAAAAATTAGAAAAAATAGTGAACAAGAAGATTGTGAGACGAATATTCCATTACTACAGTACAAAGGGGAAAAAGAGAATAGAAGAGCTCTTCAGTGAAGAGAAAGAAAAAAGCATTGGAGCCTTTTTCAGTAGACTTCCTCTTCAGATAGCAGTGAACACAGGGATGAAGAAGGTCGGGCTCACCGAAGAGATGAAAATGGGATTTTTTTCAAAGACCTTTAATAGACAGACAATTCTCAATTTATTACATACGGCGAGTAAAAATGGTCTGAAACTCCCGTTCAGATTCGACGGGCCATTGCTCATTGTGTGGAATTACACAAATTTATGCAACCTGTGCTGCCGTTACTGCTACCAGAGCGCAGGAAACGTAAGAAATCAAGAACTCACCTTTGAGGAAAAGATCGACTTGATCAATCAGATGGTGGACGCAAATACCTCCTATCTCGCCATCTCAGGGGGCGAACCGATAATGGGAGAACGGTTCTGGGATGTGCTGAGCTACGCAAGCAAGTTTCTTCACACTACCATTGCGACAAACGGAACGCTTCTTGAAGACAAAAAGTTAGCTGATCGACTGGCGGAGTGCGGAGCAAAAAATGTATTTGTGAGCCTTGATGGTGCCACAGAAGAATCCCACGATTTTATCCGGGGAAATGGTAATTTTCGGAGGACAATCAGGGGAATCGAAAACCTGGTAAACAATGAACACCTCCATGTTGGGATAAATACCGTTGTGACGAAGAGAAACTTTCATGAGGTTCCTGCAATACTCAACCTTGCAAAAGAGCTTGGGGTGAACTCTTTCAGTCACTATAACTTTATACCAACAGGAAGGGGCAGGGATGCATTTGAACAGGACCTCACACCAGAGCAGAGGGAAGAGCTTTTAAACTTACTGTACGACTGGCACGTTAAACGACACGAAAACAAGCTCAACATCCTCAGTACCGCTCCTGTATATGCCAGGATATTAACCGACCGCTCTGGAGGGGGAAGCAGCGGAATGTTTCACTACACCGCAGACAATGCAACAGCAATAACAGGAATCATCAAGTATGCAGGCGGGTGTGGGGCCGGGAGAGTGTATGCTGCAGTTCAGCCCGACGGCAGGGTAAGCCCCTGTGTTTTTATGCCCTCTGTGGTGATTGGGAGCATAAGAGAAAATAAGCTGATCGACATCTGGCAGAACTCAGAGTTGTGCAAACAGCTTTCGGACAGAGAAAATTACCACTTCTACTGCAGGGACTACCAGTACATCTGCGGAGGTTGCAGGGCAAGGGCTCATGCCTATGGAGATATCCTCGGCGCAGACCCTGGATGTATGGTATATAAAAGAACGGCTCCCAAGGAAGAACAAAGGGCAGAGAGACCAGAGACAGTTGGTGTGATCGCATAAAAATATATAAAAACCTGTTCAGCTTTTCTATAAAAAGATAATGACCTATTTTTCCAAAGAGGCCATTCTCATATTTATAATTTCGTTACTGCTATAACAACCATATTAAGTTTCATTTTCTCCTCAACTTTGGTATATTCTACCTGAAATGGATATAAATTACTTTCATATCCAGTTTATTATCATCCTTATCAGCCTGACAATTGGCTATGTTGTCTGGACGTACAATTCAAAGAGTTATTTAAACAGGATCCTCACCCTCATTATCATATGCGTTATTCTTATTGAAATCAGCCTCCTCCTACAATTGAAAGCAGATAGAGACCGGTTTCTGTATACGATCATTATTCTCGGCTCTATAGGGATATCTTTTTTTACGCCGCTCTTCTACATGCTCTCACTGTACTATCCTATCAAGAAAAAGTTTAAAACAAAGCAGCTGGTTTTGATTTATTGTATTGCAATAGTGTTCTCAGTACTCATAATAGTGTCCTTTCCAACACGATTTATTATAGAAAAACTGGCCTTCCCTGCGGGTATAAGAGATATTTCTCTGGCAGACCTGCCTTTGCTATTTTTGTTGCTCTATTTCTTTCTAACCTCTTTTTCCCTTGTGCTGCTGTTTTTTGCTACAAAAAATTTTTTATCGTCTTTTACAGGTGAGATAATCCCCTATGAGGAGAATACGATAAGGCTGTTGATTGCTGTCGGTGCACCTCTTGCGTATCTTCTTTCTGTTGTCGACGTTATTAACTACTTTTTCAATATACCCTTCCCATGGATTGGCTTTTTCCTCGGTTTTTTTACGCTTTTTATAGTGGTACTCATTTTCCGTTTTCATCTGGTTGATTTGAAACGCCTTCTAAATAACGTTCTCTTCTTCCCGGCATTGATCGCTATTTTGGTCTTTGTCTACATTTCTGTCCTGCTGAAGAACCAGGATGCAGTAGCGCGTACACTTAACCTACCGGTGAATGTAATGCTCATTCTAGAAGTGTTCATTATCTATCTGATGGTTTCAACGCTCAAGCGACTACTGGATATTCCCTTCATTAAAACAAGATTTCCAAATGTCGCTTCATCTATGTCGAGTAACATCGAACCTTTGGAGCATCTTTCCTATGCATTAACCATAGAGGGTCTTTTTAAGAGATTAAAGCAGGTATTCCGGGTATACAGTAAAATCGAAAGGGTTTTCTTTCTCATACGTGATAAGGAAAAACAGACTTTTCAGAATGTGGATGCGAGCAATCCTTTTTTTCTCCCCGTTTCTGGTGAACTGACAAACGTTCTGTTTAAAATCGACAGGGGAGTGACACTCGAGGAGCTGCTCATATTCATAAATAACCGGGAGGATATAAAGCACTTGCATGAGATAGGAGTGAATCTCATTCTTCCCATAACGAGGGGCGAAGAAATAATGGCCCTCATCCTGCTTCCCAGAAGAAGTATAATACAAAGATGGAGCTATGATGATATCTGTTCTCTGAATTACCTCAAGGTGATCATGCCGGCTCTTATAGACAGGTGCACCATGTATGAAAATGAGAAAGAGATAGAGAAGCATGAGTACCGAATGGAGCAGCTGGTGGTAATAGGACAGATGGCATCAGGACTCGCCCACGAGATTAAAAACCCCCTTTCTATCATTTCCACATCCGTTGAAACCATACTGAAAAATGAGATCGCCGAGGGTGATCGCCTGAAAATGCTTCGCTACATACAGGAGGAGACGGATAGGATCAATGTGCTTGCAGAAAAATTGTTGAGTATAAGTTTTCAGAAGAAGCCGGATTTTCAGAATGTTGATCTGTTATCAGTTTTTTCCAAGTTGAAGGATTTTCTTTCTTACAAGCTGCGGGATAAAAATATTAAATTTATTATAAAGAACCATCGTCCTTGTAAAATGTATTCAGACCCGAACATTCTCTTTCAAATACTTTTAAATCTGTCTTTGAACTCGATAGAGGCTATAGCAAATGGGGGTACGATAAACATTGATTACCAGCGCACCGATGATTCTGTGACCATATTACATGAAGACGACGGTCCTGGAGTGCCTTTACAGATTCAAGATAAAATTTTCGAACCCTTTTTTACAATGAAAAAAGAGGGAAGTGGACTTGGGTTGACGGTTTCAAGAAAATTAGCAGAGCAGCTTATTGGCTCCCTTGAGCACATTCCTACTAAAAAGGGAGCCTGTTTCAAAAGCACTTTTCTTATGATGAATGCAGAGAGATAACACGAGCGAGGGGAGATGAATCCACTTATATACATAGTTGAAGACGAAGTAAAAATGCGGGATATTTTGAGAATAAACCTCTCCAAAAGGTACAATGTGGGACTCTTCAGCAATGCAGAGAGTGCCCTCGAGAGATTCGATAGCGATAATCCCGAATTAATCGTCACCGATGTACGTCTTCCAGGGATGGATGGCATAGCATTCATGATGCGCATTAAAAATATGAATCCCGGTCTACCCTTTATTGTCTTTACCGGCTACGGGAGCATAGATCATGCGGTCGAGACGATGAAAAAGGGGGCATTTGATTATCTTGTAAAACCGATTAAGATCGATGAGCTTATTCAATCGATGGACAGGGCGTTGTCCTATATTCAGGTTTCCAAAAGCTCGCCAAGGATTTCCAGGGAATACAGGGTTTCAATTCAGGGGGAAGAACATGAGTTCATAACACGTGATCCTTCTACAATCCAGATGCTGAATCTCTCGCAGAAAGCATCCCAATTTCGTTCTCCAATTCTTATTAGCGGTGAAACCGGCACGGGGAAGGAGCTTATTGCGCGGTTCATTCATGAGAAGTCAAAGAGAAAAGGCCCTTTTGTGAAGCTTAACTGTGCATCGATCCCCCATGATCTGCTCGAGAGCGAGCTGTTCGGTCATAGAAAGGGTTCCTTTACAGGTGCAGTTCAGGATTATGCAGGGAAGGTTGCCCTGTCAGATGGAGGTATCCTCTTTCTCGATGAAATTGCAGAGCTTCCCCTGGATATTCAGGCCAAGCTGCTACATGTGCTCGAGATACCCGAATACTATCCCATAGGGAGTAACGTTAAAAAGGCCATTGATCTCTATATTGTGACTGCAACAAATAGAAATCTGCGAAAAATGGTTGATGAGGGCTTATTCCGGAACGATCTCTACTATCGTATTGCCGTCATTCCCATAAAGATACCTCCCCTAAGAGAACGAAAGTGCGACATTCTGCCCCTTATTGATTGTTATCTTAGAAAAAAAGAGAGGGAGTACATTCTATCCCCTGAAGCAAAATTGAGGCTACTAGAGTACAGGTGGCCTGGAAATGTGAGGGAGCTCATAAACGTGATTGAGAGATCAGTGCTCTTAACTGAAAATAAGATTATTAAGGAAGTGGTGTTTGATATTGAAAATGGAGCCCGCCAGGTGAGTGAGAGCAGTAATTATTACGATGAAATACCCCATAACTGGCAGGAGTTCAAAAAGTATAAATCAAAGATTGTGAAGTACAGCCGGGCCGAACTGGAGAAGAGATTTATTGAGAAACTTCTCATTCAGTACGACGGGAATATCAGTCTGACTGCGAGAAACGCGGATATCGACCGGAGACAGCTTCAGGAAATGATAAAGGCACTGAATATCGATGTGTCGATTTTTCGTAAGGATTCGAAGTCGAAGGATGAATAGACGGATATAGAACAGCTCTTCATCCCAGAATAATCCAACCGCGAAGATTTTGGTGGCCGTTGGAGCTATGCGCAGAATATCAGAAATCATTACATCACACAAGCACGACGATTTGAAAGGGGTATATTCGGTCTGCAGCTCGAATGCATATGTCATCGAAGCTTCCATGAGGCAAGCAGAGGAAGATGAGAGTGTTGCGCTCATCGAGTCCACATCAAATCAGGTAAACCAGTACGGTGGCTACACCGGAATGAACCCTCAGCAGTTTCGAGATTATGTCATCTCAATTGCGGAAAAGAATGGCTTTCGGAAGGATCGAATAATACTTGGAGGTGATCATTTAGGTCCCCATCCATTTCAGGATGAAGAAGCAAATGCAGCAATGGAAAAGGCCCGGGTAATGATACGGGATTTTGTGACTGAAGGTTTTACGAAGATACACCTGGATGCCAGTATGCCTCTTGGGGGCGATTTAGGAAAAGAGAAGGGCATTTTGGACCCGCAACTTGCTGCAGAGAGGTGTGCTGACCTCTGTAGTATCGCAGAAACCACCTATGAGGGGAGAAAAAAGGAGGATCCACGGGCAGAACCTCCCTTCTATGTGATTGGAACAGAAGTCCCGGTACCCGGGGGAAGCGATGAGGTGGAGGAGGGGATCAAAGTAACATCTGTCTCGGATTTTAAGGATACAGTGGTTTTTACTAAAGAAGCATTTTATCACAAGAGCCTTCAGGATGCGTGGGAGAGAGTAGTTGCAGTTGTTGTTCAACCGGGAGTCGAGTTTGGGGATCATAGGGTAATTGAGTATGAGAGAGACAATGCCCTGGAGCTCTGCGGGGCCATTAATGAGTATGACAATCTTGTTTTTGAGGTCCATTCTACCGATTATCAGACTGCTGAGAAATTACGAGAGATGGTAGAGGGTGGCTGTGGAATCCTGAAGGTCGGTCCGGCACTCACCTTTGCGCTGAGAGAAGGTGTTTTCATGCTGTGCCATATTGAAGAAGAACTATTTTTGCGCGATGGAGATTTCGGTTTATCGTATTTTCTCTCTGTGGTCGATGACGTAATGCGCAAACAACCAGAGCACTGGGAACGCTATCACACCGGGACAGATGGAAAAATGGCCTTTTCCAGAAAGTATAGCCTGTTCGACAGAATACGTTACTATCTGCCTAATGATGAGGTAAAAGAAGCCTTTGGGAAGCTATTGAGGAACTTGAGAATTAAAGGGATTCCTTTAACTCTTCTCAGCCAGTTTTTCCCCCTGCAATATCAAAAGATCCGCAATGGTCAGCTCGAAAATGATCCTGAAGAGCTCCTCATAGACAAGATTAGGGACGTGTTAAATGATTATTCCTATGCTGTGGGAAATCGGTTATAATATTGGTGAATTGTGCTCTCGTTGACTTTTTAATAATACGTCGTCCAAAGTAAGCAGTGATGAAAATCAGCAGTTATTATTATGACGTGCTCGGGGTTGAACCCTCTGCAAGTCAGCAGAAAATAAAAAAAGCCTATCGCGTGCTCGTACGAAAGAACCATCCAGATCTGTTTCCTGAACCGGAAAAAGGACTTCAGGAATTGAAGATGATCCAGATAAATGAGGCCTATGCCAGGATTACTGAAACGCTCAATCATGAAGATTTCTATAAAGAAGAAGTAAAACCAGATGTTTCGAATACAGGAAATGATTCATGGGTGTATGTAGGCCCTGTTCCCATTGCAAAGGACGCCGTTGGGTTCCATAAGGATATTCAGTATGCCTATTACAAACAGGGCTTTGAAAATTTTTCAAGGGCTGTTAATGGCATTAAAATGATGGAAAGAAATGTAAGCTTAAAAAACGATATATATTACCTGCAGCGTTTTGCCCGTTCACTCTACTATCTGCGAAAAGCCGATATGTATTTTTCAAAGTTGCTTGAAGACTATCCTGACAGCATCTGGTCCTATGATGCGTACATTAAGATAAAGAGAATTGAGTTCTTTAATAGATTTTATAGAAAGATACTCCTCAATATCGAGCGAAAGATAAAAGAAAGGAAAAAGGAAAAAACTGCCTGAATTCCCCACCTATTACATTCTCTTGAGACAGCTTGTTTCAAGGTTGATGATGGACTCACCGTGAATGAAGTTATGTACCCGGAACGCCCCTTCGGTATGGACCTTCTTTTCGATAGTAATGGGCCTGTAATTCTCATGCTCAATCGTAATCCGCACCTCTGATTTTTTCGATTGTGCCTTATGCTTTAATGCCTGCGGCCAGAAGCTATATACTCCTTCAGTTGCGATGTTGGTAATATAGGGATTTATCCAGCCGGGTTCTGCAGGCAGTGCTTTTTCACCATCGATATACAGGGTTACACATGCGTTATACAGCGGCTTACGTGTCGACTCGTCTACGACCCTTCCGATAATCTGAGGAAAGTTGTGGAAATATTCGGTGTCGCTTGCGTCAGGAACCTTTACCTCAGGTAGACCTATCTCGGAATAGCTGAACAGTTCTCGTTCAACAGGAGCCTTTCTTCTACCCTTCACGATCTCGATTCCCCTGTTTATGAGGCCAACCAGTTCCACAAGAGAAACCATTCCTTGTCCATTCCGTTCGTTCAGCAAGTGAAGTGAAGCAAGCCGCGTGAAGCCACGCTCGCTCATGATGTATTTTGGTGGAATTCGGTTTAACACATAGGCTGCAACATCGTTGAAAAAGGTTATGTCACTCTTCAATTCAGGCTGTTTTTCGAGCACAATATCAAGCACATGGAGAACGATATCTTCCTGATAGTTTTTTAGCTTCATGGGGGTATCCCTTATACTTTTTTCTTGGTACTACATATTACAATATAGCACAAAATGTAGGGATTTCAATCGTCCCAACATTTTTATTGATATTTTTGCTGTTTCAAAGGGTGACCTATAGACATCAGATGTCTTATGCAGTGTGTCCTTTTGTAGCTATCTTTCCTTTAACAAAAAGCATGTATCCTGAAAAGATGATGAAGGGAATACTCAGGTATTGACCGGTAGTGAGTGGAATTCCTGAAATGATAAAAGGATATTCCTTGACGAACTCAACGAGAAATCGCAGGACAAAATACATGAACATAAACAAATAGAGTATGCAGCCGTCCTGAAGCGCGTCTCTTTTCTTTTTTAAAAGTGTCCAAAGTGTTATGAATATTATAATTCCTATACACATTTCATAGAGCTGTGAAGGATGCCGGTATTGCGGTGGACTGCCGCCCGGCTCACGGAAGCGTAGAAACTTTACAGCCCAGGGAACATCGGTTACTCTTCCGACGATCTCTGAGTTGAAAAAGTTGCCGAGCCGAACAAAACTGGTGCCGATGGAAATGGGGACGCTTAGAACATCAGCGAGCTTATAAAATGGGATATGATGTCTCTTTGAAAAGATTATTACCCCAATAAGTATTGCAATGGCGGCTCCGTGGCTCGCAAGCCCTCCCTTCCAGAACATGGCTATCTCAAGGGGGTGCTGGAAAAAGTATTTCGGCCTGTAAAAAAGCACATGCCCGAGCCGTGCACCCACAATCACGCAGATGAAAATGGTGATGAACAGGGGCTGCACGAGGTTGGTATCCATTTTTTTTATTTCTATAACCTTTTTAAGCAGATAAAGTCCCAGCAGAAAAGCACAGGCGAATAGAAGGCTGTAGTATCGTATTGAAAAAGGACCTATTGTGAATATGACAGGGGAGATGTTATGCTCAAACATGTATTCTACCTCCTATAGAAAGGTACAGTAGTATACATTACATTAAAATTTAAATTTTTTAAATATTTTTAATTAATCTTGGCGATTGTCAACAAAGAAGGGTTGTGGAGCATGCAGTTTTCTTTTTTAACCTTCATTCGACATCTTTTAACATCAGTTTACGAAAGAAAAGGATTATCCTATAGGGTGTATTTGTAACACTTTTATCGATCACGTCTTCTCCCACAGGCCGTGCTATTTCAAGGCGGTTTTTCCCCCCGATATTTTTCAACGTATGAATGATCATCTTGAGGTTTTTCCTCTCACCCCTTGTCAGGTTCATGAATTTGATGCCGTAGCCATGCTGCTTATCAAGCTCTGATTTCCATTCGATTTTTCCATTCACATCTGTTTCGTATTTCATGCATCGCAAGACCAGACGGTACATGGTGCCTTGGGGGAGATCATGTCCGCTTTTCACAAAGCACCCGTGTTTAGAAATATCCATGAGCTGGCAGTGGATGTTTTCGTCCTCCTTTTTTAACACTGCAGTGTGTTGAACGGTGTACCGAGGCGCTGTTTCTGTTATTCTGGAGATTACACGATCTTCAGATGTTTTTGCTCGAACCGCCATCTGCTCTCGTGCGTGGTCCCTGAATCCGCCTATTTCGAGCTCTTCGAGTAAAGTACCCAATGATTCTCTAACAAGGGGTGTGAGCTTTAAAAACATGATACCGTAATAATCGCCTTCCTCATCCGACGAAGATTTTCGCATTGCCCTCCCCTTCACATCCACGAAATGACTCAAGCATCGCAGAGAGAAGGTATGGGTAGTACCGAGTTTGATCACATGGTCAAGCGCAATCAAACAACCAGAGTTTGAGATGTCAAGTATCTCACCCCTGAACCTTTTTCGTCCAACAGTAAGCTCCGCATAGATATCGATTTTATAACGAGTTTCTGTTTCCCACCACCTGAGACGGGGGTTGAAGTAGGGCGCAATGATGTGCTTTCGGAAGAATATCCCTGCCACTACTGCAAGCACCACATTGTAGATAATGAGCAGGATGAGGGTGTAGCGCGGATTGATACGGTATACAGCGATGTTGTAGCCGATCAGGACCAGGGAGCAGCTTAAAAACACGTACCACCCCCATTTCTTTACAGAGAAGATTCCAATGGCACAAAGTACATAAATGCCGAGTATGATTATGTCGGTAAAAAAAAGCCGTTCAAAGATGTTTCTGGGCCCAAAGATAGGTATGTGGTGAATCATTGATGCTTGAGTAACAATCGCGAGGGGTGATAATAAATAGCAGAGTGCGATAATTGTAATAATCAAGGGCCGTTTTCGCAAGGTGTCCTCCTTTTTACTCTATTTATTCATTACTCCAAGTTTATATCAAACTCCAATACTCTTTCAAGTGGTTTTAAAAAAATTATGACCCGTATAAATAGCAAAATAATAAGAATATATAAATAATTGTCTGTATGGCATGTAAAAAAAACAGGCATCCATTTTTTGAATTTAGTCATCACATGATTTATAATTGTTTTTAGAAATTATTTCCTTATTTAAATATTTGACAAGATATGAAAAAACCTGATTTTCTTAATATTGTCACTCTGTCCATTGCTGCAATGTTGTTATTTCTTCTTTATCTTATACTTGCAGGCTGTTCCATGCTTCTCCTTTCTGATGAGACAATATACGTGGAAATAGAGAAAACTGAAAAGTTGCTCCTCGTGGTCGATGAAGCATTGTACCCTTCTCTTGAGAGTGCAATTGATCAATACAAATATGAGGTTGAAGAAGAGGGGTGTTCTGTGGAATTTGCCGCATGGAAAGGCGGGACCATTTCTGATCTGAAAAGTATCATCCAGAACGCGTATTATGAAAAAAAAATAGATGGAGCATTTCTTGTGGGCCACCTACCTGCTTTCTGGTATGAGCAAAACTCCTTTGGCAGGCATGAGGAGTTTCCCTGTGACCTGTACTTCATGGATTTGGATGCAATATGGAAAGACAAAGACGAAGATGGGATTTATGATTATCATTCTTCCTTGAATCTAGATATTTTTATTTCGCGGATTGCAGGTACGGTCGAAGAGCTTAACGGGTATTTCTCAAAGGTTCACAGTTACCGGGCTGGCGGCCTCCTTATGAATAAGAGCGCTTACATTTTCAAGGATGATGATTGGTCAGACTACGAGCGGGGTTCGAAGTTCGGGCTTAGTGATATGTATGAAAGTATAAAGATAAGTGAAGTGCCAGGGGAAACAGTGAAATCTAATTATTTATCGAAACTCACCGATAGCGGGGCTGAATATGTATACCAGTGGATCCATGCGTATCCGTCTCTGCTCTGTATAGAGGATAATGGATCCTTTGAATATGTGTTTACCTCCGACATCCATTCAAACAATACAAAAGGTTTATTTTATAATCTCTTTAACTGTAGCGCCTCCCGTTTTACCGAGACAAACCTCGGAATGACTTATCTGATAAATACAGATTATGGCCTTGCTACACACGGGTCAACAAAGATTGGTGGCAACTATTATCCAAAGGTATTTCATTACGTATTGTCCCGAGGTAGTTCATGGGGGGAAGCCTATAAGGCCTGGTATAAAAACTATGGCGTGAGTGATGATAAATGGTTCATGGGTATGGTAATTCTTGGGGACCCGATGCTCTATTTAACAAAAGAAATGCCAAAGGTGATTAAAACTGAACCCATGACATCGATTCCTCCAAGCTCCGAGGAGATTGCAGAGCTCATAGAATTATTTTTTAATTTTGAAGAGGATTACGGTGAAGCAACCTTTGAGCAGTATAAATCTGAGAACCCGCAGTTTTTTCCAAGATAGAGGCTATTGTTGTTTCGGATAGTTCCTTTTTGATCAATTTCAAGTCTTGACAGGGTTGAAAATGAGAAAATGGCCCACGGATAGCTGTGATTACAATTACTTCTTCGGGATAGACTTGAAGATGTCTTCAAATCCCTCATACCCGTGCTGGTTCATAGGGTGGTTGATCATTGCTTCAAAAATAGGCCAGGTAACTGCAACTGCATGGGCACCTGCGATGATGCTTTCAATTACCTGTCTGACATTTTTAATGCTTGCGGCAATGATACATGATTCAATGTCATAAGCGTCATAGATTTTTCTTATTTGTCGTATCACCTCAATACCGTCATATCCTGCCATTTCAGATCTTCCAAAGTACCAGCTCGAGCCCCTCATAGGAGGGGATAACTTCAATCGGACTTTCAGGATAAACCGTGTTTTTGTAGGAAATACCGATCTTGACGATTTCATGTATCTTACGGTCTGAATATGTGGGATCATAGTGAAAAAGAACAACCTTTTTTACATTGCTGTGATTTGCGAGGTCAATGCCGATCTGTATGGAGCTGTGACCCCAGTCGACCTTGCTTACAGACTCTTTGAAGGTATACTGAGAATCGAAGGTGAGAACATCTGCATCTTTGTAAAACTCTATAGCTGCTGACATCTGGTCATAATTTTTCTCATTGAACTCAACATCTGTGCTGTGAACAAAGGCTTTTCCATCGGCATCGACTCTGTAAGCAAAGGAGTCACCAGGGTGGTTTTGTTTTTTAATCTTTATGGAAAAGTCGCTGAACTCTTTCGTCTCATTTTCTTCTAACAGGTAAAATTTTTTTTCCGCCTGCATATAATCCATATCAATGGGGAAATACCTGGAATCCTGCTGGTCCCTTAGGCGTTTCTCGAGGTCAGGAATGGGAGAATAGAACTCAAATTGATTTCCCGGAATGAATATCGGGGTGAAAAAGGGAAGCCCCTGGATATGGTCCCAGTGGGTGTGAGTGAAAAAGAATATTGCTTTTCCCTTGCCCTGTCCGAACTCCCGTTTCATCAGATCAAAACCTAGCTCTCTGATTCCCGATCCTGCATCAAAAATCAGCACATTTTCTTTCACCTCTACCAGAACACAGGGCGAGTTTCCCCCATAGGTTGATTTCAAATAAAAGGGTATGCGATCGAATATTTCTTTAAACGTCAGGCCCTTGAAACTTTTCGCGGTAAGAATTTTTGCTAGAAGGAATTGGGTTTTTTTCTCGATATAATTCGGAGAATGAGGAGTAGGAATAGAGCCTCTTACTCCATAGTATCGAATCTTCATAATATAGGATCTTTCATTCATCTTTGTTTACATTTAATGGAAAAACGATAATGTTAATTTATAAAAATGTCAAGTTTAGTGTCCAATAGTACATATACGCTCATTTTTAAAATATACTTTATTGACCGTTTTTATGGTAAAGCATCAGATTAAAAGTATAAAATGCACCTATCCTTTTATAGATACTTTGATACAATATAGATTATCGAAAAATATTTTGAATTTATTAATTTTATGGCTATCAAGGAGATGAAAGATGGAAAGGATAAGATTAGGATTCATTTTCCAAACACTCGATTTTTTCAGTCCTGTGAAAGATTGCAGGATAATGCGCCGTGTTACGACTGGGATACGATCATAGGTGTGAAATAGGAAAGGAGAATGGTAAATTATCACCCAAAGAGAGATGTGAACAGGGGTATTCCTCCGACAAAAGTACCAATCGTGCTTCCAATATTTGAGAGAAGGAACACCATCAGTATATGGGTGAGACGGTTTTTTAAAAAACCCCTGACGCTTATTATATCATTGTAAAGATTTTCAAAGTCGAGTACTCGCGGTTTTCGGAGCGCAGCTTCCAAAATTCCTGTAAATATCCCTACTCCAATGACAGGAATAAGAGAGGTAACCGGTGCGGCGATGAATGCGAGCGCTATGGTAAGGGGATGAGCCAGTGCAATGAGTGCCCCGGCTGCAGAAAGTGAGCCGTTCAAAATAACCCACTTACCGATATTGCTCACTGTCACATCAGAACCGCGCACAAAGAAACCTGCGATTATTGCCCCTAATATGGCCGCCGGGAGTATCCAGGGAAGGCTTTTGGCAACAACTCTTTTAGGCGGTATAGTGTTGAGAGAATCCAGGTCTTCTGCTTCTATGCCTTCATGGAGAGACTGTAATCTGAGCACGATCCCTGGAATATGGCCTGCTCCAACAACTGCAAGCAGTTTTTTTCCTTTAGCTTTGAATATACCTGTTGCAAGGTAGATATCTCTTTCGTCAATCAGTACTTCTTTGACTTTTGGTAAAAACTGTGAAAGCTCTTCCATCATACCTTGAAGTGTGCCTTTCTTTTTCATCTCCTCTATCTGCTGCTCAGTGAGTTTTTCCCTGCTTATCATGGAATAAGACATAACTGCAAGCATTTTTATTTTACCGAAGAATCCTGTGCGTGCCCATGCCCGTCTCAGGGTGACCTGAAGCTCGCGGTCGCAGAGTACAAAAGGAATGCCCAGCTCCTGAGCTGCCGATATGGCAGCAACCATTTCCGCTCCAGGTTTTATTTTTAAATCAATACCAAGCCGTCTCTGAAACGACGCGAGTATGAGGTTTGCGAGCAAAAGGAATCCTTTTTTCTCTTTCAGGACTTGAATGATATTCAGATTTTTCCACGAATCTTCTCGGGTCAGCGCTCTATATCTT
>Ga0209636_10002616_pt1 | contig 18394 bp, 17 predicted proteins | sample DeeMarSWOR152_54_FD_187464 | JGI IMG/M metagenome (GOLD analysis project Ga0209636, IMG submission 187464) | Marine sediment microbial communities from White Oak River estuary, North Carolina - WOR-1-52-54 (SPAdes) (version 2) | ecosystem: Environmental > Aquatic > Marine > Intertidal zone >... | reverse complement strand
TGTCGCTGGGTTTTGAGGAAGGGATGGTAAAGAACATTATCGACAGAGTCGATAGAAATGAGTATAAACGGCGGCAATCTCCACCGGGTATCAAGATAACGCCGAGGGCGTTGGGCAAGGACCGGAGGCTGCCTATCACCCATAAATATCGGAACTATTGAAGGCTTGTAAGCCGACTTTTAAAAAAAGCTTGACAATTAAGTTCTTTGCGTTATATTTGTTTTAAACACGATGTTGTGTTTTGAGCCGAGGCTTTTTCAGTAAGAAGGCCTTGGTTATTACTACAGAGCGGTATATTAAGGCGAAGGCGCCCATGAGCAGGAAGATCTGCTGGGGCGCCTTTTTTTGTCCTGTCGCTGGGAAAGGCGGCACATACGAATAGGAATACGTTGTTGTGAACCCGAGAAACCATTGAGCAAAGGGGGAGATTTCCATGAGCCAATTCTATGAGAAGGATATCAGCGGGTGTGGAATTATCGCCATCATGAACGAGAGGGGATTGGATATCAGCGGCGAGTTGGTAATGTCCGCCATCGCCTCCATGCGAGAGAGGGCTAACGGCCTAGGCGGTGGATTTGCCGCATATGGGATTTATCCAGGCTACCGTGACTATTACGCTTTCCACATCATGTTTGATAACCTCCAGGCCAAAGATGAGACGGAAGCCTTGCTCAAGACGAGGTGTTTCCTGGAGATTGGGGAGCCGATCCCGACGCGCCCCAACCGAAATATTACCAATCCACCCCTGCTTTGGCGGTACTTCCTCAAGCCAAAGGAGGAATGCATCAACGGAATCGGTGAAGAGGATTTCATCGTCGGCGTGGTCATGGATATCAATACAATGATCGGAGGGGCTTTCGTGGCCTCCAGCGGCAAGAACATGGGGGTTTTCAAGGGCGTTGGCTACCCGGAAGATATTGGCGACTTCTTCCGGCTGGACGAATATGAGGGCTACATCTGGACGGCTCACGGCAGGTTTCCCACGAACAGCCAGGGGTGGTGGGGTGGCGCCCACCCCTTTAGCCTCCTGGATTGGACGGTCATCCATAATGGCGAGATATCATCCTATGGGATCAACAAGCGATACCTGGAACACTTCGGGTACCGATGCACCCTCTTCACGGATACGGAGGTGATGGCCTATCTGTTCGACCTGCTTATCAGGAAGCACGGGCTCCCCTTGGAGTTGGCGGCCAAAGTGATTTCAGCCCCTTTCTGGGATGAGATCGGCAGGATGGAAGAAAAACAGCGACTATTCTTCACTGTCCTCAGGATCGTATACGGAAGCGCCTTGGTGAACGGACCCTTCGCCGTTGTGGTAGGGCACACTCATGGCATGATAGGGCTCAACGATCGGATTAAACTACGGCCTCTCATTGCTGCCAGGGATGGAGACATGCTCTTTATCGCCAGCGAGGATTCAGCCATTCGTGAGATATGCCCTCATCCCCAGAAGGTGTGGATGCCCAGAGCGGGTGAACCGGTTGTGTGCACCCTAAAATCCTCTATCCAAGAGGATTCATCTTTGTGGGAAAGGAATCGTCTCCTCCGCCAGCAATGGTTCGGAGAATCGTATCAATAAAGGAGAAGGAAGTTACCATGGCTTTAACGCTCTATCCACCGGAGTTTCAAATTGAAAGGGACAAGGAACGATGTATCGCCTGTCAGGTGTGTGTGCGACAATGCGCTAATGACGGTCATATCTATGACCCGGATGACGATTCCATCTCAAGCGATGAATCCCGGTGTATCGGCTGTCATCGCTGTGCGACCCTCTGCCCAACTGGGGCCATCACCATCAGGGAAACCCCGATGCATTTCAGGACCAACGCCAATTGGTCGGCGCGGGCCCTTAAGGACATCTATAAGCAGGCGGAAACGGGCGGTGTCCTGTTGACGGGAATGGGGTGTGACAGGCCCTACCCAAGTTATTTCGACCGTATCCTTCTGAATGCCTCCCAGGTGACCAATCCATCCATTGATCCCCTGAGGGAACCCATGGAGCTCCGTACCTACCTGGGAAACAAGCCGGATCGGGTAGCATTCGCTCCCACCGCCGAAGGGGTTGATCTCGCCACCGCTTTGGGACCCCAGCTGGTTCTGGAAACGCCCATCCTGTTCTCCGCGATGTCCTATGGGTCTATCAGCTACAATGCCTGCTGGGCCCTGGCCCGTGCTGCGAAAGCGGCGGGGACATTTTATAACACGGGAGAGGGAGGGCTTCACAGGAATTTCTACGAGTATGGGAAGAATACCATTGCCCAGGTTGCCTCGGGAAGATTCGGTGTCCACGCTGACTATCTGGATGTAGCTGCTGCCCTTGAGATTAAGATCGGCCAGGGGGCAAAACCGGGCATCGGTGGCCACCTTCCGGGGGAGAAAGTGAGCGAGCAAATCTCCCAGACGAGGATGATCCCCGTGGGCACGGATGCCCTTTCCCCTGCTCCCCATCACGATATCTATTCCATTGAGGATCTTCGCCAGCTCATCTTCGCCCTGAAGGAGGCTACCCGGTATTCCAAACCCGTGGGGGTGAAAATCGCCGCGGTTCACAATGTGGCTCCTATTGCCAGCGGAGTCGTCAGAGCAGGTGCGGATATGGTTGCTATCGATGGACTACGGGGGGGAACCGGGGCCGCTCCTACTATCATCAGGGATAATGTGGGAATTCCCATCGAACTCGCTATCGCCGCCGTGGATAGCCGGCTGAGAGAGGAGGGGATTCGGCACAGGGCCTCAGTTATCGCTGCTGGAGGATTCCGAAATAGCGCGGATGTGATCAAGGCCATCGCCCTCGGTGCAGATGCGGTCTACATTGCGACGGGTGCCTTGGTCGCCATGGGATGCCACCTCTGTCAAAAATGCTATACCGGCAAGTGCAATTGGGGCATTGCCACGCAGGACCCATATCTGACCAAGAGGCTCAACCCAAACATTGCAACGAGACGGTTGATCAACCTCCTCAGGGGTTGGTCTCTGGAAATCAAGGAAATGCTCGGGGGAATGGGCATCAACGCTATCGAGAGCCTACGGGGGAACCGAGAACATCTCCGGGGAGTAGGCATGATGGAGCGTGAGCTCAAGATCCTGGGGATCAAATCCGCCGGGGAAGCCTGGTAACTACACCGCAGAGGAGAGATATCGATGAAACGAATTCACATACACGAGGAGTACTGTATTGGATGCCGGTTGTGTGAGATTCACTGCCTCGTGCAGCATTCCAAATCCAGGAAGATTCTCAAGGCTTTCAAGGAGGAATTTCCTCGAGCAGTATCCAGGGTATTTGTTGAGGAACATGGATACCTTTCCTTTGCCTTGCAGTGCCGGCACTGTGAGGAAGCGCCGTGCCTGGAAGCCTGTATCACGGGCGCGATGCAAAGGGATAAGAGGACCGGGGCAGTTCTGTGTGATGAGGAAAGATGCGTGGGCTGTTGGATGTGCATCATGGTCTGCCCCTTCGGAGTTATCAAGAGGGCCCTTGAATCGAAGAAAGTGGCCTCCAAGTGTGACCTCTGCCTGGGAGAAGAGGTCCCTGTGTGTGTTCAAAACTGTCCCAACGAAGCCCTCACCTTTGAGGAGGGAAGTCAGACATGAACTACACTATCATCGGCAACTCCGCGGCGGCTATTGGAGCCGTTGAAGCGATACGGGGTCATGATCGGAGGGGGGAGATCGTCGTCGTCTCCAAAGAACCGCATCGGGTCTACTCACGCCCTCTCATTACCTATCTTTTAGCCGGGCAGATTGCGGAAGATCACATGTTCTACCGGGAAAAGGATTTTTACCGGCGCAAAAAAATCCGGACTTTACTGGAGAATGAGGTTGAGGCCATTCAACCAAAGCAGCGTCGTCTCCTCTTGAAGAGTGGGGAGACCCTGAATTTCGAGCAATTGCTCATCGCGGTGGGCGGATCCCCCATAGTGCCTCAGGTGGAGGGGGTCCACCTGAAAGGGGTCTTCACCTTCATGACCTGGGATGATGCCGAAGAAATGCGCCGCTACATGGAGGAGTATTCCATTGAGAGCGTAGTCGTCATAGGAGGGGGGCTGATTGGCTTGAAGGCGGCAGAGGCCTTCATGGGCCTCGGCTTACAAGTCACCGTGGTCGAGCTGATGGACCGAATATTAAGCGTTACCTTTGATAAGAGGGCATCCGAAATCGTGGAGCGGCAGTTGAAGTCAAGGGGTATCCGACTTATTACCGAGAACACCGTGGAAAAAATCCTGGGTAACCACAATCGAGTCGAGGGAGTTATCTTAAAGGACCAGCGCGGTATCAACTGCCAAATGGTCGTATTCGGTATCGGGGTCCTTCCAAACATAAATCTGGTGAAGGATACATCCATCCGTTTCGATAAGGGAATCCAGGTCGATGACCACATGGAGACGAACATTTCGGGCATCTATGCCGCGGGTGATGTCGTGGAGATCCCGGACGTGCTCCAGGAGACGGTTCGTCCCATAGCCATATGGCCGAATGCATATAGACAAGGATGGATTGCGGGCTCCAATATGGCTGGTATCCCGAAGCGATATGAGGGAAGCTTCGCCATGAATTCCATCGATATCTGCGGCATTCCCACCATTTCCGTGGGAATGATCCAGGCGTCCGGGAATGGCTTTAAGATCCTCCAACAGCTCGATCGCAAGAAGGAATCGTATAGAAAAATCATCCTGAGAGATGGGGTAATTGTGGGGGCCATCTTCGTGGGGGAGATCGATCGAGCCGGAATTTATACGGGACTCATCAGGGAGAGGATCGACGTCAGCGGGTTCAAGGACATCCTCCTCCGCGAGGATTTTGGCCTCATTTCCCTGCCAAAGGAGTATCGAAAGCACCTCGTAAGGGGAGAAGGGATTTTCCTATGAGAATTCATTCAAGAGGGGTCCATTACAAGGATCTTAATGAGAAGGTCCATCGAGCCGTGGCGAGGGACGAGGAGGAAATTTTCCTCGATGACGTTAACGGCCAGAGATATATCGGCGGGGGTTTGAAGGGGAATATCCACATCACCGTCAACGGCGTTCCCGGAAATGACCTGGCCTCCTTTATGGATGGCCCAACGATCATCGTGAACGAGAACGCCCAGGATGGGGTGGGAAATACGATGAACGCTGGGAAAGTCGTCATCAGGGGCGACGCGGGGGATATTATTGGGTATGCCATGCGGGGAGGTAAAATCTTCATTGGGGGTAACGTGGGTTACCGGGTAGGCATCCATATGAAATCCTTCAAGGAGAAACTCCCCGTCATTATCATTGGAGGTGGAGCAGGAGACTTCCTGGGTGAATATATGGCGGGAGGATTGCTCGTGGTTTTAGGCCTCCATCAAGGGAATAAGCACCCTTTCGTGGGGAATTACATGGGAACGGGAATGCATGGGGGAACGATATATGTCCGTGGTGATGTGAGGGATTATCAAATCGGCAGGGAAGTGGGTATCAGGAGGCCAACGCGTCAAGATCTAGCAGATCTGAGGGAATTTTTGGAGGAATTCTGCGGTGACTTAGGATTGGACCTGGAGAAGGTTATGTCCAAGAAGTTTACGAAGCTCATCCCCTACTCCTCCAGGCCTTATGGAAAGTTATATGCATATTGATACCCCTATAATGAAGATGAAATCACCGGAGGCTGTGGTAAAGAGGGAAAGGGAGCTGGACTGCCTGTACGAGATCAGTCAGAGCCTGGTATCGTCCCCGAACCTCCATGCTTCCATCCATCGGATTATGGACACCCTTGCCCAAACAATGGGGATGAACAGGGGAACCCTCACTCTCTTGAAACCCGAAACGGGCGAACTCATCATCGAAATTGCCCATGGCATGCCGGAGGAGAAGAAGAGGAGGGGTAAGTATAAGGTTGGTGAGGGGATTACCGGCAAGGTTTTCGAGAGCGGGGAACCGGTCGTCGTTCCCAAGATCGGGGAGGAACCCCTGTTTCTCAACAGGACTAAGTGGCGAGGGGATATTACCAAGCAGAATATCTCCTTTCTCTGCGTTCCCATAAAGATCGGTAAGAATGTCATCGGGACCTTCAGCGTGGATCGCCTCTTCGATGAGGGGGTCTCCTTCGAGGAGGACGTAAGGCTTTTAACTATCATTGCATCAATGATCGCTTACGCGGTTAAATTAAACCAGATGATGGAGCAGGAAAAGGCTCGGTGGATCACGGAAAAGACGAAACTCCAAGAAGAGCTAGAGGAGAGGTTTAACATCACCCATCTCATCGGAAAGAGCCGCCCTATGGAGGAAGTCTATCGAAGAATCTCCCATGTGGCCAAGAGCAACGCAACGGTCTTGATCAGGGGGGAAAGTGGTACCGGGAAAGAGTTAGTGGCCCATGCCATCCATTATAGCAGCCAGAGGACGACGAAACCCTTTATCAAGGTGAGCTGTGCTGCCCTTCCCGAAGGGTTGCTCGAGAGCGAGCTTTTCGGGCATGAAAAAGGGGCCTTTACCGGAGCTATCGAGGCCAAGAAGGGGCGGTTCGAACTGGCCCAGGGAGGGACCATTTTTTTAGACGAGGTGGGCGAGTTTAACCAAACAACCCAGATCAAGCTCCTTCGGGTCCTTCAGGAACGGGAATTCGAGAGATTGGGCGGTACCCGGCCTCTCAAGGCAGACGTCCGGATCATCGCCGCAACCAACAAGGATTTGGAAAAAGCGCTCAATGAGGGAACATTCCGGGAAGATCTCTATTACCGGCTCAACGTCTTTCCCATTTACCTCCCCCCTTTGAGGGAGAGAAAGGCGGACATTCTCCTCCTGACGGAGCATTTCATCGCCAAATACGCACGCGGGCATCACAAAGAGATTAAGAGGATTACTACCCCAGCCATTGATATGCTCATGGCTTACCACTGGCCCGGAAACGTTCGGGAATTAGAGAACTGGATCGAAACCGCGGTCCTTATGTGCGATGATAAGGTCATCCATAGCTACCATTTCCCCCCCACCTTGCAAACGGCCGAGGCCTCAGGGACACAAATTCGAACTCCGCTTTCCAAGGCGTTAACAAACTATGAAAGAGAGCTCATCATCGATGCCCTCAAGAGCGCCCGGGGAAACAAGGCCAAAGCTGCGAGATTTCTCTCCACAACCGAGAGAATCATCGGGTACAGCATAGAGAAGTTGAACATAGACCCCAAGAAATATCGCTCTTAGTTTCCTACAATATTGTAAGAATAATACTATTAATCTTACATAAATGGAGGATTTCAGTCCCCTCCGATTTACGCTAATTATGTAATTTTCATAGTGTTTTCAATTAGTTAATCAAAAATTGATGGATTGGTACATTAGTTGCTTAGAACCTATTTATAAGAGATGATTCTGAACCGGGGGATAACGAACGTATGAAAAGATACCCTATTTCCAAAGAGGCCGAGATGAAATTGCACGAGATGATGGTCCACGAGGAGATGCGTATGGCCATCCAGAGCGAGAGTGCCGACCGATCCTTCCTTGCCTCTCTCGTGGGAAAAATCTGGATGAGCTCCGGGAGAGATGGGAAGGACGAATACCAATAAACCAGGGGGAATAAGAGGGATGAATTCCAATAAGTCCCATTCGAGCGTCCAAGAGACTCGCGTATATCAGATAGAAGACAGGATTTACGAAAGAAGGAAACTCCTTAGATTCAAGGCCATCACAGGAAATATCGTCCAAAACGCGCTTAAAACACTGGACGAGATATGTGTGGAAGAGATGCAGGGGGATAAGTCATCCCCATCCCGCATGGAGAAATACTCCCTTTTGCATCATTACCTAGATTATCTCAAACGGTTTTGTGAGGGAAAAGTATAAGGCTGGTCAGAAAGAAGAAAACCGATATTTTCCACGAATTCCCTACAATATTGTAGGATTTTTTTGTTCCTCGCGGATTTCGGGGGCAACGGATGATTTCAAGGAAGATTCTCCGTATTTCAATGATCACCTTTTCCATCGCGGCGGTTCCGATCATGGCTCAGGCTGCCGATCCAACGGGAAATCTGACCTTTCAAGAGAGCCTGGATGGGCTCAAGGTTTCCATTGATTTCTCCTGGACGTTGATTTCGGCTGCCCTGGTCTTCTTCATGCAGGCCGGCTTTGCCCTCCTCGGTGCAGGGCTCCTGAGGTCTAAGAACGCCCTCAATTATCTGACCAAGAGTTACCTGGACTTTTCCGCTGCCGCCCTCTCCTTCTGGGCCTTCGGCTTTGCCTTCATGTTCGGCGGATCGAAAATTGCACCCGGCCTCCTGGAAGGAAACTCCTGGATCGGTTTCAGCGGCTTCTTCCTGACAGGGGAGGCTTATGATGTGACCACTGCCATGATCTGGATCTTTCAGATGGTCTTCGCCGCCACGGCAGCGACAATTGTCGCAGGAGCAGTGGCCGAGAGGTTGAAGTTCCAAGCTTATCTGATTTACAGCTTCATCGTCTGCGCCATCATCTACCCCGTATATGGCCACTGGGCCTGGGGAGGGGGATGGCTTTCCACCCTCCCCTTCGGAAGTGGGGCCAAGGATTTTGCCGGATCAGGGGTTGTGCATGCCGTTGGGGGATTGGTTGCCCTGTCCGGTGCCTGGATGGTGGGCCCGAGAACGGGGAAATATACCCGCTACGGTACCCCCAACGCCATCCCCGGACATAACCTGAGCTATGTGATTGCCGGCACCTTCATCCTCTTCTTCGGCTGGTTCGGGTTCAACGGAGGGAGCACGTTGGCGGGAACCGACCTTCGCATATCGATCATCTTCGTCAATACCTTCTTGGCCGGGTCCGTGGGCGCAGTAACCGTCATCTATTTAACATATATACAAACGGGGAAGGCGGATATCATCCTCGCGTGCAACGGGGCTTTGGCAGGGCTCGTAGCCATCACCGCACCCTGTGCCTACGTTCCTCCTTGGGCCGCCGTGATCATTGGGGCGCTGGCGGGAATCATCATGAGAATCAGCATCTGGTTTGTGGAATATAAGCTGAAGGTGGACGATCCAGTCGGGGCAATCTCGGTCCATGGTACCAATGGCCTCTTTGGACTCATCGCCTTGGGTATTTTCGCCGATGGGACGTACGGCGGGGTTAAGGGTATTATCGCGGGAGATTGGGGCCAACTCATCGCCCAATTGGTCTCCTGCGGAACGGTAATCATCTGGGCCTTTGGTACGGGCTGCCTTACCTTCCTCGCCTTAAAACACACCCTGGGAATTAGGGTTGACATAGAAGAAGAATTTCAGGGTCTGGACATCCCGGAACACGGAATTGAATGTTATCCCGAGGAAAAGCTCTCCTTCGGATAGTGAATCCAAGGTGGAGCTCGGGTAAACCCCGTTAGAAGGTCTTCGACCTTCCAACGGGAGGACTCACATGGGGCTTTAAACCCCGTGTTCGCTCCAAAATGAATTTTATCTTCATCCCTGCTGCAAGCAGCGGGGATGTCTAACGGGGTAAAGTTCGGGAGAGCCCAAATGCTAGACAATATGAGACTGAAGAGAAACCCTCTGTTCTCTCGGAGGGAAAATGATCATCACCCGAGATACTTCATGGAGATCGAGATGAATGGGGGACTTGAAGGTATACGGGGACTGAAGCTCCCCATTTTCTGGCGATCTCAAGGGGGACCCCATACGCGGATAAAGGAGATTTATTCCGCCAACGTAGTGAACACCCTTGTTGAGAGGGGAAATCTCGATGATTTAAGGGAAGGGGTGAAGGAAATCCTCCTCAATCTGGTCCAATCCGGGTTTCTTAGTTACCTCATCCTCCTTCAGGCGGGTGAAACGATTCCCATATATCTCAGGAATGGATCCCTAACCGCCCGTGTTCTGGACGGTCCCCAGTATCAAGATAGAGATGTAGGGAGGGTATTTTGCGGCATCCGTGACTATCTCATGCTGTCCGGAAAGGTAAAGTCCCCCAAGCAAATGCGGTTAACCCGGGTATCCCCCCAAGATCTGAGAATGTATGCCCTGGAGTTCACTCTGTATTACGGCGGTGACAAGGAGGTCTTCATTCCCGTTTTTCCGGGCATAGGAGATGATGATTTTTCCATCTCCTTTGAGGAAAGGGAATTCAGCGAATATGATGACCTCTTCTCCCTCCGCCGCCACATAGCCAACTACCTCTTGGAGAAAAAACGAATGGAATCCCCGTATGACCTCATGGTATGCGACCTCAGTTTTTCCAGGTGGGGGAGATTGAAGCCGGCCTTACAAGAGAAGAATCGCTGCCTTTCCTATTTTGGGGCTGGGGAAAAGAAGGACAGCCTGCCGATTTTCCAGAACGGCCTGGAACTCATCGCCGCTCGAAGCCTGGATCGAGGCTTTGAATTGTACCTTGGAAAGGACCCGGAGGATCTGAAGGACCGTGTCACTCGGGATTTGAGAAGGGATGGGTTGATAAGACCGTCCGACTCGGTGGTGGTGGAGGATATCGAGGCCAGAACCCTTCCTACGGGTTGGCGGGAGAAGGCCCTCAAGGTACTGGAATTGATAGCCAAGGAGAACGATCTCGTGCGGTCCCCGGTGGAGGTTCAGGAACAGCGCCTCGGGAATGCCTTCAAGCAGTATCCATTCTTTGAGCTCTTTTATCTCATGGATCGGTATGGATACCAGGTGACCATGAACATCGTCAACCCAAAATATCGCGATAAGATCTCAACGGCCGGAAAAGGGGTGAACAGGTCCTTCAAGAAATATTTCTCAGAGGTGAGGGAGACGAACAGATCATACATTTCCGAGGCGTATCTCTCGACGGCGACGGATAACTTCTGCATCACCGCATCGGTTGCCCTTAAAAATCCCTTCGAGGAACTGGAGTACGTGCTGGCGGGGGATATCAACCTCGATGATCTTGGTTTGATTTAAGGCATGCATATACCAATTATCCTTGGAGGAGGGAAATGAACGTGATGCCTTTAGCGATATTTGTCGGAATAGCCATCCTTATCTCCTTCATAATCTGGGCGAGCCGATATACCAAGGTGGGCCCCAATGAGGTCCTGGTGATCTCGGGAAGGAAGAGGACAGTGACAGACCCTTCGGGGGAAAGGAAAACCGCGGGCTATCGCCTCGTGAAGGGAGGAGGAACATTTGTCCTCCCCATTAAGGAGCATGTCCAGAGGCTTTCCCTGGAACTCATGACCCTTGAGGTGAGAACCCCCGATGTCTACACCGTGAAGGGAGTGCGGGTGACGGTTGACGCGGTTGCCCAAGTGAAGGTCAAGGGCCAAGAAGAGTCAATCGTCGTCGCTGCTGAACAGTTCTTAAGTCGTAGCCAGGAAGATATCATGAGGGTCGTCCTCCAGACCGTGGAGGGACACATGAGGGCCATCCTTGGCACCATGACCATCGAGGATATCTATACCAAGAGGAGGGAGTTTGCGGAAAAAGTGAAGGAGGCCGCCCTCCCCGACCTATCGAAAATGGGGATGGAGATCGTTTCCCTCACCATCAGGAAGGTAACCGATGACCAGGGCTACCTGGAGGCCCTGGGAAAACCCAGGATCGCCCAGGTGAAACGCGATGCCGTCATCGGAGAAGCGGAGGCCGACCGAGAGGCCCAGGAAGTACGGTTCTCCGCGGATACCAAAATCGAGGAGGCAAGAAGGGATATGGAGGTGAAGAAGGCTGAGTATTCCGCGGCGATCAACCAAAGAAGGGCTGAGGCGGAGCTCGCCTACGAACTACAGAGATATAAGACGAGCCAGAGGGTAAAGGAGGAAGAGGTAAAGGTGGCCATCGTGGAGAAACAAAAATCCGTGGAACTGGAGGAAGCCGAAATCCTGCGCAAGGAAAAGGAGCTCAAGGCATTGGTGGAGAAACCCGTAGAGGCAGAAAAATATAGGATACAGACCCTTGCCGATGCGGAGAAATTCAGGCTGATGACGGAGGCGACAGGCGAGGCAGAGGCAACACGATCGAAGGGATTTGCCGAAGCAGAGGTCATCAAGGCCCAGGGCCACTCAGAGGCGGAAACCATGATGGAAAAGGCCCAATCCTGGAGTAATTACAATGAGGCCGCCGTTACCGAGATGTTTATCAATATCCTGCCGAAACTGGCCCAAGCCGTCTCCGAGCCCCTGTCAAAGACGGACAAGATTGTTCTCATCTCGGGCAACGGGGACTCAGCAGGTGCCTCCAAAGTTACGAAGGATGTGGCACAGGTTATCGCCCAGCTTCCTCCCGTGATCGAGTCCTTGACCGGGGTTAAATTGGAGGACTTAATAGAGAGGATACCCGGCCTGAAGGGAAAATCATCCAAGGCGCAAGAAACAGAAGGAAGAGGATGACGTGAAGAAGATCGAGGCCATTATCCAGCCCTTTAAGTTAGAATCGGTGAAGGAAATACTGGCCGAATTGGGGATTCAAGGGATAACCGTCACCGAGGTGAAGGGATTCGGTCGCCAGAGGGGCCGCTCTGAGATTTATCGAGGGAGGGAATTTACCGTCGATTTTCTGCCCAAAGTCAAAATAGAGATCGTCGTCGCGGACAGAGATGCGGAAAGGGTCGCGAAAACCATATCCTCCGCCGCTCGGACAGGGAAAATCGGAGATGGTAAGATTTTCATTCTCCCAGCCGAAGATGCAATTCGCATTCGAACAGACGAGAGGGGGGAAGACGCCCTATGAAGGATGAGAAGACGAGCCCGAGGGAGATCCTGAAGACCTGCAGGGAAAGGAACGTGAAGGTGATCGATCTTAAGTTCACGGATCTGCCGGGGCAATGGCAGCACCTCTCTATCCCATTCAGTGAACTCGATGAGGCGACATTTGTGGATGGCATTGGCTTCGACGGTTCGAGTATACGGGGATGGCAGGCCATCGATGAGAGTGATATGGTCGTCCTTCCCGATCCGAACACGGCTTTCTTGGACCCTTTTTTGGCGACTCCTACCTTGGGCCTCATAGGGGATATCTTGGATCCCGTCACGAGGGAGAATTACACCCGGGATCCCCGTTTCGTGGGCCGAAAAGCTGAATCGTACCTCATACAAACGGGCATCGCCGATACCGCGTATTTCGGACCTGAGGCGGAGTTCTTTATCTTCGATGAGGTTAGATTCGACCAAGATCAACACTCCGGATACTACTATATCGACTCCGTTGAGGGTATCTGGAACTCCGGCAATGATGGAAACGGCAGCGATGTACGCAACCTGGGTTATAAGCCCCGTTCCAAGGAGGGATATTTTCCCGTCCCGCCAACTGATTCCCAACAGGACATTCGGACGGAGATGCTCCTCACCCTCATCGAATGCGGCATTAGGGCGGAAATGCATCACCATGAGGTGGCAACAGCGGGGCAGGCCGAGATCGATATGCGATTTGCTCCCCTCACAGAGATGGGGGATCAGCTTATGCTCTACAAGTACGTCATCAAGAACGTGGCGAGAAGACATGGCAAGACGGCTACCTTCATGCCGAAACCCCTTTTCGGGGACAATGGCTCCGGAATGCACGTCCACACCAGCCTTTGGAAAAACGGGGAAAATATCTTCTATGACCCAAAGGGGTATGCCCATATCAGTCAAACCTGCATGTACTTCATTGGAGGGATACTCAAACACGCTTCCGCCCTGCTAGCTCTCTGTGCTCCCACCACTAACTCCTATAAGAGGCTTGTCCCCGGGTATGAGGCCCCAGTGAATCTGGCCTATTCCCAGAGAAACCGCAGTGCATGCATCCGCATCCCGGTTTACCTCTTCAGCGAGAAAGCCACGCGAATTGAATTCCGGTGCCCCGATGGAACCTGCAACCCATACCTGGCATTTGCAGCCATTCTGATGGCCGGGATTGATGGGATTCAGAATCGGGTTGACCCGGGCAATCCCCTGGATTTTGACCTCTACGAGTTAGAGCCCGAGGAAGCGGCCAAGGTTAAACAGGTCCCTGGATCCCTGGATAAGGTCTTGGAGGCCCTGGAACGGGATTATGAGTTCCTGATACAAGGGGATGTATTCACCGTAGACGTCCTGGAGACTTGGATCAAATACAAAAGGGGGCGCGAGATCGATCCCATCAGGCTGAGGCCTCATCCCTATGAATTTTTCCTCTATTACGACATCTGAATGGCTGCCAGAAGTTTCATTTTCAGTTCGAAGCTTCGATCTTCAACGCAAAGGCAATTGGCAAGATGCCTCTTGTTAGTGTGCTTAAGACCATGAGGAAATTGACTGGATAAAAAATGCCTTGATAAGTCTTTACTATTCGAATATTTTTTAAGAATCCCAAGAGAGATCGACCGTGATAATTCAATGCGAAAGAGGTGTCCGAAAAGGTATCTTTTCCGTCTTGAGGGAAAAGGGCATCGCAAATGGGGATGAGGAGCTCTCTTGTACCCGTTTTCTTGTCGAGCGCGATTGGGCTTCTGGTTCCCATGATGAACTGGTCAGAAAGCGATGATCGTAATAATTGATTATGAAGCGGGAAACCTGTCGAGCGTCAAACGTGCGGTAAGGAAATCGGGTTTCGATTGCAAGATCACAATGGACAAGGATGAGGTCCTGAGGGCGGAAAAGATCATCTTCCCCGGTGTCGGTGCGGCCGGAAAGGCCATGGAAAACCTGAAGAGGCTGGGGTTGGATTGGGCGATGAAGGAGGCATTTGTTTCCGGAACGCCGATCTTGGGTATTTGCCTCGGCGCTCAGATCATTTTCGAGAAAAGCGAGGAGAACAGGAGCAGATGCTTGGGATTCATCGAAGGTGAGGTCAAGAGATTTCCTCCTGGCCTCTATTCGAAGGACGGTCAACATTTAAAGGTCCCCCACATGGGATGGAATCGCGTGGCATTTAGGAGAAGCCATCCAATTCAAGAGGGTATAAGGCCGGGGGATGAATTTTATTTCGTCCATTCCTACTATCCCGTACCCGCTTCACATGATGTCATCTTGGGAGAGACCGACTACGGGATCACATTTCCCTCTGTGATCGAATGCAACAACCTCATAGCCGTACAATTCCACCTTGAAAAGAGTGGGCGTGCAGGACTCAGGATCTTTCAGAATTTTTGCCAATGGAAGAGTAGCCATGCTTAGCAAAAGGATCATACCCTGCCTGGATGTAAAAAATGGAAGAACCACGAAAGGGATCAAGTTCAGGAATAACCTGGATGTAGGAGATCCCGTGGAGATGGGCAAGTACTATTATCAAGAGGGAGCGGATGAGATTGTCTTCTACGACATCACCGCTTCCAACGAGAGAAGGGGGATCATCATAGATATCGTCCAGCGCGTGGCCGAACAGATATTCATACCGTTCTCCGTAGGAGGCGGCATACGAACGCTCGCGGATATGAGGGACGTTCTTCTGGCAGGAGCGGAAAAGGTGAGCATCAACTCCGCGGCGGTCAGAAACCCGAGAATCATCGCCGAGGGAGCAGAGGCATTCGGCAGCCAGTGTATCGTTCTTGGAATCGATGCAAAAAGGGTAGAGGAATCGAAGGAAATCCCCTCTGGCTACGAAATTTTTATCGACGGTGGACGTCTTCCTACGGGAATCGATGCTCGAAAATGGGCTAAGGAAGCTGAGGGGTTGGGCGCAGGAGAAATCTGTCTGAATTCTATCGACATGGATGGAACAAAAAGCGGTTACGATGTGAAGCTTACCCGCCTGATTTCGGAAAATGTCAATATACCGATAATCGCATCGGGTGGAGCGGGCAAGATCGATCATATTTATGAGGCCCTAACCGCAGGGAAAGCTGATGCTGCACTGGTTGCTTCCATTGTTCACTACAGCATATATTCAATTAAAGAAATCAAGGAGGAGCTGGACGAACGGGGCGTTAAGGTCAGATTGCAGTGGTGATTTGAGACATGATTAACGTCATGCTTCTGGTTCTCCATACACTCCCTCAAAGGTGACCCCATGGAGAGCAACCATTTCCATGCATTTTCTTCCGCGCTTGGTTTTAAACGCGCAGGGTCGATCTCTGGCTCCCTCCTGATGTGTATTATGGAGAATTTACATGATGAAATACTCGGGATTCCATCTGAAGTTTACTGACTTTTTAAAGCAATTTTTTATATGAGCGAAAACCCTTGTCCTTGAGCGTACATTGCTGAAGAGGTGGGGTACCCATCGAGGGTAATCGATACATCAGATGTTGCCCGGGTTCCCTGGAGCGAACATTAAAGAATCTTGGATAACCATTCTTAGTGAAGCGAACTCTAGAATGGTCCAAAATTCTTTTCAGAGAGCGAAAGGGAATTTGGGCAACAGGACCCATAGCACTGAAGTGAAAGGACAAGAGTTTTCTCTAAAAATTAAGGAAACTCTGGGGGATTCCATCCCTTGAACTAAGAATGGGACACTGATATATTTTCAAAAGCGGAAGTTTATTCAGGAGGGAGTTGAAATGGCAGTAAGGATAATTATCGAACGAAAAATCGAAAAAGGGAAGGAAGTGGATGTGGCAAAACTCCTTCTGGAATTGAGATCAAGGGCCATAAAACAGAAGGGATACATAACCGGGGAGACGCTGAGGGATTATAAGGATCCATCAACCCACATCGTCATCAGCACATGGGAAAGCGTAGAAGATTGGAGAAGGTGGTCCAACAAGAAAGAACGAATGGAGGTTCAATCGAAAATAGAGGAGCTGCTGACCGAGCCCTCCGAGACGAAAATCTATGAGCTCATAGGGGCAAAAATCGAATAATGAGGAAAAGTTTGCTAAGGCACACAATTTCTCGTTGACAATGTGATCTTTCTCCATTATCTTAAAAATAAATTTCAGAATTCATGCCGATTAAACTCCTTGATACTGTTATGTTAAGGCCCTCGGGAAAGCTCTCGGGGGTCTTTTTTTATATTTGAAATGGATAGCGCCATGAGAATGGAAAGGCCCAAAGCCATCATCGCCCTTGAGGACGGTACGTTTTTCGAGGGGACGTCATTCGGCGCCCTTGGAGAAAAAACGGGGGAGGTTGTCTTCAATACGAGCATGACGGGCTACCAGGAGATTCTCACGGACCCCTCCTACAAGGGCCAGATCGTCACCATGACCTACCCTCTCATCGGAAATTATGGCGTAAATGAGGATGACGTTGAGTCCATGAAACCCCATGTCGAGGGGTTTATCATCAGGGAATACAGTTCCATACAGAGCAATTGGCGAGCGCAGGGGAATTTGGGCCAATTCTTGAAGGACCATGGAATCATAGGAATCGAAGGAGTTGACACTCGGGCTCTAACCAAACATATTCGAACTGCTGGGGCCATGAAGGCCATCATTTCAACCGTGGATATGAATAAGGATCGCCTCATCGAAAAGGCCAAGGCCTCGCCCGGATTGATAGGCCGGGATTTGGTAAAAGAGGTGACCTGTTCGACTCCTTATCCCTGGAAAAGTCGATTCCCCGCTTCATCCCGACCCCTTTTCAACCCCCGAGATTACAGATACCGTGTCGTATCAATGGATTTCGGCATCAAGCACAATATCCTCCGGATTCTTGACTCATTAGGATGTGATATCACGGTCGTTCCGGCTAGCACGACGGCTGTTGAAATCCTCTCGGCCCATCCGAACGGTATTGTGCTTTCCAACGGCCCGGGAGATCCGGAGGGAGTTTCCTATGCCATTGAAACGGCTCGGGACCTCATTGGGCAAAGGCCCATTTTGGGGATCTGCCTGGGACATCAAATACTGGGCCTTGCCCTTGGTGGGCGAACATATAAAATGAAGTTCGGCCATCATGGAGCGAATCATCCAGTGAAGGATCTGACAAAGGGCAAGGTGATCATAACAGCCCAGAATCATGGGTTCTGCGTCGATATCAATACCCTCAGACGAAAAGAGATTGAGGCTACGTATGTAAACCTGAACGATCAAACCCTGGAGGGAATGAGACACCGAGAACTCCCAATGTCCTCCATTCAATTTCACCCGGAGGCCTCTCCCGGCCCCCATGATGCCCGCTACCTATTCGAGGATTTCATGGAGATGATGGAAGTTTCAATTAGGTAATCATGCCGAAGCGAACGGATATTCACAAGATTCTCATTATCGGTTCTGGCCCCATCGTCATCAGCCAGGCCTGTGAGTTCGATTATTCGGGAACCCAGGCCTGTAAGGCCCTCAAACAAGAGGGTTTTGAAGTCATCCTCATAAACAGCAATCCCGCTACCATCATGACCGATCCCGAGATGGCAGACAGGACCTACATCGAGCCCATCACCCCAGAGGTCGTGGAGAAGATCATAGCTCGTGAGAGGCCCGATGCCCTCCTCCCTACTTTGGGGGGACAAACCGGTCTCAATGTGGCCGTCCAAGTCTTCGAAAGGGGGATCTTGGACCATTACGGGGTGCAGATGATCGGGGCCAATTACGAGTCCATCAAGAAAGCGGAAGACAGGAGGCGCTTTAAGGAGTCGATGGATTCGATCGGCCTTGACCTTCCCAAAAGTGGCCTC
>Ga0209636_10002615_pt1 | contig 18396 bp, 16 predicted proteins | sample DeeMarSWOR152_54_FD_187464 | JGI IMG/M metagenome (GOLD analysis project Ga0209636, IMG submission 187464) | Marine sediment microbial communities from White Oak River estuary, North Carolina - WOR-1-52-54 (SPAdes) (version 2) | ecosystem: Environmental > Aquatic > Marine > Intertidal zone >... | reverse complement strand
TTAAACCATACTTCGACAAGAAGAATAACATAGAATTTGATGGTGTTGGTTTTGACAAAGTGCAGTATATCCTTGAGATAAAGTGGAGAAATAGACCCGCAACCTATAAGGATCTGGAAAAATTTCTATGGAAGGTAAAGAGATCTGAATTCTCAGAAAAGACAAAGAGATTGTTCTTTATATCTAAATCCTTCACTGAGAGAGCATTGAAATTTGCTCATAAGAACCAGATCACGGTCTCAGAAGAGGATCTGGAGGATATAACTGAGGTTTAGATCTTTCGGTTAATATATACAGAAGAGAGTGAATATTTGACAATAGAGAGAAAGAGATTTATTTACGGTTGAGGGTAAATGATTCGAGTTGTCCTTAGAGTAACATAACCAGATAAATTCGCTATCTTTGAGGGCTTGCTATGATTTTAACTCATTTAATTTTTAGATACCTATTTACCTGATCTCTGAACTTGGTAAAGTCATCTATATCCTCTGTCAGGAATCTATATACGAGTCTATCATCTAATTTTCCGTATTTATGGACCAGAATGTTCCTGAACCCCTTCATATCTTTTATCTTTTCTCCCATATCCGAGGTTATTACCTCATTCTCTACCAAGAGATCTATGATACTTTCTTCATCAGAGGGAAGACCAAATCTCTCTGAAGAGACGATCAGGGCTGCAACATCTATTAGTGACTCAATAGCTAACTCTGCGGTCTTCTCACATGCCCTTCTTTTTATTAAATCTCTGTGATATTCATCCTCCTCGGGAAGAATTTCACCTAATTCTCTAGATATCTATCCATTTCATCCAATTTTACCAAGATTCTGTTCCTGTCTTGCTCTTTCATTCTTGTATTCCCTTCAAGCTGGAATAATAGTAATCCAGATGTTTTTCGAAGTCCTCATATCCTTTGATGGTTCTCAGGTACTCATCAAATATCATCTCGTAATCCTTATAGTAAAGAGGTTTACCACTACTCACTATATCCTTTCTTATATACAGAGGAAGGTTCTGGAACATCTGGATGTCAAATCTATTGCTTAATCTCCCGAGAACCCTTATCCTGAATCTAAATCTCTCCTCTTCATTACCGTGATAGTAGATGGCCAGATCTATATCTGAAAGTTCCCCGTATTTCTCTTTAACAGAGGAACCATATAACACTATGAATTCAACCCTATTTTCGGTATCAATTCTCTTTATCTTATTCACTGCTTTCTTTATTTCTGTTCGCATTTTAGTCGATGGTATAATATATTTTATCTCATAGCTTAAATCTTTTGGTTAATTTGATGGGGCTTAACTTCCGGATAGAAAGATTAAAGAAATAAAGCCAATTCCATCGGGTACTTAACAGGTCCCGGAAGCGGCTGAAGAATCTGAATTCACGCTACCAGAAAACCCGAAACCGGGTTTTGGCGTAGTTGACGGTAGATTTTCATTACATTCTTCTGGCTTTTCTTTAAAGCCTAAACGTATGTCAAAATCAACCGGCTATACAGTCATCAGCGAACTTTTTAAGGGCCTCCTCATCTAAATTGCGATTCTCATCCGTAAAAGCCCCAACTTTTATCTTACCATTTTTCACGCATATGAACTGCGGTACACCACCACTAGTCATATACTCTCCGATACATTTTTCAATAACTTCCGTTGATTCTGCATCACTTCCCTCAGCCCAATAGAAGCTATAACCTTCATTCTGAAGTTTTTCGACCCCCGGCTTCATTTTTGCACACCAGCCGCATTGATTAGAATAGTAGAATATTATAGTATCCGGTGTGATGTTATAAGGTTCAGCACATTCTGCTATTGCATTTTTATTACATATGAGTTTAGAACCACAACTGGGGTCATCGCAGTCAACCAAACCATTTCCGGTGTCATCAATTCCATTATCGCATATCTCTGCAGTTGGATCGAAATTAGCACCAATTCTTAGAGATAGGTAATTGCCCTTCTCCTCCATGTATCCCTGAATCGAATTATAATTAGCAGAATCCTTTACGGAATCATCAAATAACAAAGCCGGGAGGTATTTCAGACCAATAGCTTTGTAGAGATCCTTACCCTCATCAGAACCATAATCGAGCTCCTTTACATTCATTTTCGGGAAGAGCGTCTCTAACTGTGTCAGAAGGGACTGCATGCCAGTAACACACTCAGGGCACCTTTTATCATTTAGGACTATGACATTCAAGGGATTGGAAGACAAGGTAGTTGTAACAGCAGAGGGATTCGTAGTTGTTGTAACACCTGGATTTACTACATTTCCAGTGGGCATCCCACCAATAAAATTCATGTCCATGGCGTCGGAAGCAAAAAATCCGATAGCAAAAAACAGAATAGCAGCCACCATGAAATTTGTTGAGGGTAGTGACAACTTGAGCTCCACTTCTTCTGATTTTTCCTCTTCTTTCGTGGGTTTTTTTACGGGTTTCTCCGTAGGTTTCTCCTCTGTTTTTTTCTTCCTGGTTTTTCTTTCTTTTTTTGTCTTCTTCTCAGCCATTTTGTAACCTATAGATTTTGTATTACATAAAAATAAATTGGATTACTGAATAGACAATATAATGTATTTAAAGGATATAAATGAACATTGTTTACTTCCCGTGAAGAAAAGCTTGAAATGGGCCCGCCCGGATTCGAACCGGGGATCTTCGCCTCGTAAAGGCGACGTCATAACCAACTAGACTACGAGCCCAATTGTTGTGAATTTAATTTGTATTGCTAAGTGTGGGTAAGTGAGCCTAGCGAACGCACCCGCACCTTTCTCGTCGGGAAATTCCGACAAGCAATGACGCCGTGAGCTTAATCTTGTTAATGCCACCTTGGCGTCCTTTAGGAGGACTAATGACGCTTTGATGTTCGCTTTGTTAGTGGAACTGGCGCTATAACTGATATTATTTTAGATTTGAAAATTAAAAGTTTATAAGATGAAAAAGAAATTTCCGAGGCTTACGGTGGATGCGATAATTCTGATTAAGGATTCTGTTATTTTGATAAAACGAAGAAACCCTCCATTTCAGGGAATATGGGCATTACCAGGGGGTTTTGTTGATTACGGGGAGACCGTTGAGAGTGCGGTAAGACGGGAGACAAAAGAGGAGACTGGATTGGATGTTGAGATAGAGAAATTGGTCGGTGTTTACTCAGATCCGGATAGAGATCCAAGAGGACATACTATCTCCGTTTGTTTTCTCTGTAAGCCGGTTGGTGGGAACTTAAAGGCTAGTACTGACTCTATGGATGTAAAAGAATTCAAGCTATCCCAAATACCGGAACTTGCCTTTGATCACGAAAAAATTTTGAGGGATCTAAAGCTTTGATATATACAGGGCTAGATCTACCATTCTGTGGGAATACCCCATCTCGTTGTCATACCATGACAGTATTTTTACCAAATTGTTTTCCATTACTTTTGTTGACTGCAGATCAACGATGCTGGAGTTGGGATCTCCATTGTAATCTATCGAAACTAATGGCTCATCGGAATATGCCAAAATGCCGTTTAACTCATTGTCTGCTGCCTTTTTTATCGCATTATTTACGTCGTCGACCGTAACATTTTTCTCTGTTTCAACAATTAGATCAACCAGAGAAACATTTGCCGTTGGAACCCTTATTGCCATGCCGTCCAGTTTACCCTTCAATTCTGGCAATACTAAAGAAACTGCTACCGCTGCTCCTGTTGTTGTGGGTATCATGGACATGGCAGCTGCCCTCGCCCTCCTCAGGTCCTTATGAGGTAGATCCAAAAGCCTCTGATCCGAGGTGTAGGCATGGATTGTCGTCATCAAACCCTTCTTAATTCCAAAATTGTCTAAAATAACCTTGGCTACTGGGGCTAAGCAATTTGTTGTGCATGAGGCGTTCGAGATTATGTTATGTTTCTCTGGATCATATTCCTTCCCATTAACGCCCATAACTACAGTCCAGTCAGGGTTCTTTGCTGGTGCGGAGATTATTACCTTTTTAGCTCCAGCCTTCAGATGTTTTGATGCACTCTCCCTGTCCCTGAACCTGCCCGTGGATTCTATTACTACATCAACACCCAGTTTACCCCACGGCAGATTTTCTGGATCTCTCTCAGACAGGACTTTTATCTCCTTTCCGTCAACTATTAGAGAATTGCCTTTGGCTTCTACATCCTTTTCAAATCTTCCGTGTACGGAGTCATATTTCAACAGATGCGCCAGGGTTTTAGCATCTGTCAGATCATTTATCGCAACGAAATCTATATCATCCTCGTTAAATCCAGCCCTGAAGACACAGCGACCAATCCTCCCAAAACCATTAATTCCTATTTTTACCATTTTACCACCTATATTAATTATTACGATAAAATTAAAAATGATAAAATTCTACATCCCGGATGGGCACCTGGAGAAAAGAACCCTGGACATCTTTGCGAGGGCCGGATTTCAGGTGACCCTGACCGAGAGGGGCTATAATCCGGAAATAGATGATTCAGAGATAGTATTGAAGAGAATTAGACCGCAGGATTTTCCATTCGTCCTTTCACTTGGAAAAGGGGATTTAGCAATTACCGGGTCAGACATACTGCAAGAATTCGGGCTGAAATATCCAGAGGATAAGAATCAAGTTCAGGAATTATTGAATCTGAAATTCGGAAAAACAAAGTTATGTGTAGCTGTTTCTGAGGACGTTCTGCCAAAGGTTAAGAGTATTGAATCTTTCAAGAATTATGCAGAAGGGCTGAAGAAAGAGGAGAAAGAAGTCGTAGTGGCAACGGAATACCCAAATATAGCCGAAGACTATCTGAAAAATAATAAGATCAGGGCAATAATAAGGAAACCAGCGGGAAAGACAGAGGCCTGGGTAATCCCACCCATGCCAGAAGCCGACTTAATTATAGATACAACAGAGACCGGAAGAACTCTAAGAGAGAATAGATGCAGGATTATCGATACCATAATGGAGTCAACAGCCAGGCTTGTTGTGAGCGAAGAAAGTTTAAGGAATAAGGAAAAAGCAAAAAAGATCAAAGAAATTGTTCAGCTATTTAATGGAGCATTGAAAGGAGAGGGTAAGGTTAATGTTTACATGAACGTTCTGAATCCAAGGAATCTGGATAATGTCTTAGAGGTAATCAGAAAATATGTAAAAAAACCAACCATAAGCGATCTAAAAAGCGGAGGTTATGATATCTTCATCGTAATTGATGAAAAGGATCTGAAGTATATACTTCCCAAATTAAGGAGAAAGGGGGCAAGTTCCATAGCCATTTCGGATACGAGAATGATAATCGAATAGGGATGAGCTCAGTAAACCCTGCCCTTGAGTGCCACAGTTCTACCTTTTTTAACTGAACGTATCTTAGGCCTTGTTCTCTTTTTTGTTCCGCTCAACTTCTTCTGACGCTTGCTCATGTTCTTCTGTTCTTCCCTGATCAGTTTTCTCTTTTCAGAAGGTTTCCTTTTCTTCTTTGTAGATTCGGTTATTATGAATCTGATACCCAGGGGGTCTATAGATAAATTGTATTCTGTATTTTCATTCAGAAAGTAGTACAGATGACTTATTATCTGTTCGTGACTTTGGTTGCTGAATCTCTTCAACCTCATTTTATTTATATATAATTTTAAATCTGTCTACGTCGGAAACAGAGAGCTTGAGGTTTTTGATCTTCCCGGTTCCGATGATGTCTTCCTTTATCTTTTCTAGTTTTTCTTTTAGCTCTGGAGAAACCAGGATCTTGGCGTGTTCGATTTCACTCCCGAGGGGCATCTTTCTGTCAGATTTGTATTTGCGGATCTCCCCTATAATTTCAATCAGGATTTTACCGGTTTCTTCAGAATCCTTGCTTATCAGCTTTTTATCGACCTCTGGCCAATCTGCGATTGTAACATAACCATCTTTAAAGATATTTGACCAGATTTCGTCACAGATATGGGGAGTAAATGGGGACAGGAGTTTGAGTATTGTCTCTAGGGTTAAATTTAATGTGTATTGAGCCGCCCTTTTAGATTCCTCGCCATATATCTCCGGTTTATAGAGCCTATGCTTTGCCATTTCCAAGTAGTTATCCGCTAAATCGTGCCATATAAAGCCTCTTATCTGTTCCAATGATATGTTGAATATATAGCTGTCCAGTTGCCTTGTACATTTTTGAACCAATCTTTGCAGTTTGGAGAGAATCCATTTATCCGCCTCAGTAAATTCTTTGGACTCTTTTTCGTTAAAATCCTGAAGATGGAGTTCGATAAACCGGGAGATGTTCCATAGCTTTGTTAAAAATCTCTGGGAATGCTCGCATTCCTCCCAGCTGAATGGGTAATCATCCCCCAAAGTTCCGATGGAAGCCCACTGCCTTATCGTATCTGCAGAATATCTCTTTAAGGGCTCCTCCGGTTCTATTACATTTCCCAGGGATTTTGACATCTTTCTGCCATCGGGACCTGCTACCATTCCATTTATCAGTAAGTCTTTAAAGCACGGCTTTCCAGTCAAGATTAAGTTCCTGTAAATAGTGTAGAATGCCCAGGTTCTTATTATCTCATAACCCTGGGGTCTCAGGGAGGATGGATATGTCTTTTCAAAAAATTTATCGTCCTCGAGCCATTTTGATATTATTAAGGGAGTCACAGAAGAATCGACCCAGCAGTCGCAGACATCTTTTTCACCTATGGCCTTTCCACCACATTTAGGGCATTTTCTCGTTGTCCCCCGGGGATCTAGTGGCAATTCTTTTTCATCTGCCGGGATAATATTCCCGCAACTACAAATCCAGAATGGAATTGGAGTCCCGAAAACTCTCTGCCTCGAGATGATCCAGTCCCAGTCCATGGCATTACTCCAGTCTATAAGTCTTTGCAGCATGTATTCTGGATACCAGTTCATCTTATCTGCCGTTTCTGTTATATCCTGAATGAAATCCTTGACATTGATGAACCACTGCTCTAAGGGCAATAATTCAATGGGAGCCTTACATGAACCCCGCTCTGTATGAGATGTAACCTGATGTGGAAGTTTTTCTATCTTTCTTATGTATCCTTTCTCTATGAGATCCTCTGTAATCTTTTTTCGTGCCTCCTCTATACTCAGGCCCTCGTATTTTCCGGCGGGTTTCGTCAGATTTCCCTTTTTGTCTATCAACTCTATTACTGGCAATTTATATTTCTTCTGCCACGCAATATCCTGCTCATCCCCGAATGTGCAGAGATAAACGACACCGGTTCCGAATTCTTGGTCTACGGCTTCATCCGAAAGGAGTGGGACATCTCTCTCAAATAAGGGCAGTTTTGCCTTCTTTCCGATGAATTTTTTATATCTCTCATCTTCTGGGTGTACAAAGACAGCCACACAGGAGGGCATCATCTCCGGTCTCGTTGTAGCGATAGTAAGTTTATGATCCTCTACATCCAGGTCGATATAGTAGAGCCTTCCTTCTTTTTCGACATGCCCAACCTCCGCCTTTGCCAGTGCAGTCTCACAGTTTGGACACCAGAGCACGGGATGCTTTTCTCTATAGAGTAGACCCTTTTCATAGAAGATTAACAGGGTTTTCTGTACCAGTTTTTTATAGCCATTATCCATGGTTCTATAGGTGTAATTCCAATCCGTAGAATAACCGATCTGATCAAATTGATCCCTCATCCTCTTGATTGCTTTTTTCGTCCATTCTTCACACTTTTCTATAAACTCCTTTCTGTTCTCTTTTTTAACGCCCAACTCCTTTTCCACCCTCAGCTCTGTGGGGAGACCATGACAGTCAAACCCCTGGGGGAAATAAGCTTCAAAGCCTCTCATTCTCTTATAACGAGCAACTAAGTCGATCCATACGTGGTTGTAGATGTGCCCCATATGCAAGGTTCCAGAGGTAAAGGGAGGCGGGGTGTCTAATGAATAGATTGGCTTTCCGGAATCTGGACTAAATCTATAGACGTTTTCCTTTTTCCATTTCTCGTGCCATTTTTTCTCTATTTTTACAGAGTTGTATCTCTTGTCCAGAATTTGAACCACCTTTCTACAGAAATAATAATTATTACCAGATAATGATAAAATAAGAAAAAGAGATTATTTTCGTATCTGCTCGATAGGTACATTACATAATGACTATTTTCTTATCGATATGGATATAAAAGCTGTATTTATGAAGAAATTTTAGACATATAACTTACGAAATGATTGAATTAATATATGTGTTTTTGTAATAGATTAAATATGTCAGATCTCTCTTCAGGAGCAAGTGTTGTGGATGCTGTATCGGAAAGGGGTTTTCCCACTAATGAATTTATTCTAAATGCATTGGCAATTATAGTATCTCTGGTTGCAATTATATTCTGGATTAAGTTATATAAGAGGGTGTACAAAGAAAACGTGCAGGAGGTCAGGGGTTGGTCCTGGCTGTTCGCCTCTGCCGTGGGTATCCTTCTCTTAAATATTTCCAGCGTTTATATGCTCTTCAATGTCTCAACCCTGTATTTAGGCATTGGAGGACGAATGATGGAGATGGATTTCAACACCCTTGAGTTGCTTGGAACACTCGCAAGAACGCTTATTGGAGTTTCCATGATGGCTGGTGCTTATTTATTATATTCGCCAATGAAGAAGGGGCTAAAGTATAAATTCGTGCCAATAACGCCTGTAACCGAGAAAAAGAGCGAAGAAAGTGCAAAATACATGTTGGAGAAGGGTCATACCTATCTACTCTATGAAGAAAAACCCTTCAAAAGCACTGAAATTTTTATTGATTTGGTAACCCATGGATTTCAGGGCTTATACATAACCAGAAAAAATCCCCAGGAGGTCAGGCAGAAATATAATCTGAAAAAGACCCCCATAATATGGCTAACTGATGCAAAGGATTATGAAAAACGGATTGAGCCCTTTCATATAATGGAATTGGGATACACTGTTGGGGAATTTACCAAGAAAACAAGGAATGGGGTGATCTTACTGGATGGGTTGGAGTATCTAATCGTTCAGAATGACTACAAGAGTGTATTGAAACTTATTCATCTGCTGGAGGATTTCGTCTCATTAGGTGGTTCCATACTGATCATCCCCGTAGACCCGGCAACATTGAACGATCAAGAGTTACATCTATTGAAGAGAGAAATGACAATCCTATTGCGTTAATTTTCATATTTTAATCCTTAAAATTATGAGGTTGATGAACGCCTTTATCATATCAAGGATGTTTATCTTTGATTTTCTCCTTATGTCAATGACATGGACGGGAACCTCCTTCATTCTCAGATCGGCTTTTTTTGCTAGGTAGAGGAATTCCACCTCCCAGACGATGCCTCCACTGGTGGTTTTCTCTATTATGGATTTTGTTGATTCTGCCTTGAAGGTCTTCACACATTGTGTGTCAGAAATTCCCAGATTGAATAGAAGATCTACAAAGGAATTATAGATTATAGAAAGGAATTTTCTTGTTCCTGATCTTGTTACAGAGGATTTCCTGTGCTCCTTTGACCCCACAATTATGTCGTAATCTTCGATCTCCCGTAAGGATTCTGGTATGTAATCGAAGGCTACTGAAAGATCGATCGGATACCAGATCAAGAGTTCCCCACTAGCACTTAGTATCCCCTTTCTCAATGCTTTTCCGAGGTCCTTCTGATGTATGGAAAGTGCCTTAACTCTTTTATCTTTTCTTGAGATTTCATTAGTTATGGCGAGAGTATTATCCGTACTTCCATTTTCTATCAGGACAATTTCAAATTCCTTCCCCAAGGAATTCAGATAATCCGAAATCTTTTCCAGATTTTCTTGAAGGATTTTCTCTTCATTGTGGATGGGAATAATAAAAGATATCATTCTCGGTAGTATATTAGAGAAGATATTAATAACAGATACAGTTAGGTACATGAATGTATGCGTCAGAGAGATCCCATCCATAGCATTCCTGGTTTACGTGTTCCAATCGCACCCTGATCCGGGATGAGTTCGTATACTCTCTAGCTATCGTAAACTCGAATTCACGCCAGCCGAATTTCCCGTTACCCTCTATCCTAGTTGCGAAGACATCATTTATGTAGAGGTCGCCGGACCTGCAGTTGACGTTATCCCCCAGTCTAAGGAAAAGTTTATTCTCAGTGTCCCTGAGTAGGGACATATCAAATTGAACATAGCCATTGGATACGTAGACCATTTCAGGTCTCGTTTTATCGCAGATGGCCGTGCATACTAAGTTGTGTCTTTTGTTCTCAGTTTGATGGTTATACCCCAGATGATAATGGTCGATTATTTCAGATCGAAATGATTTCTCTCCACCGGAATAACCGCGGGATAGGCAAAATTCACTGCACGAGGATTGTTCGTTAAGGTAAAGACAGAGAATCAGAAAGGCAAAAAAGACAAAAAAAGCTAAAAGAACCCACCGCCAATTTCTTTTTAGAAAGTTTGGAAGACGGAATAATTTTTCTTGAGGCAAGAATATTCTTGTCTTCAACTGACGATATCTAATAAGGATTAATAATCTCTCATGCACATCTCTTCTGAACCTTGAGTTTTTTGTTAAAAGCCAGTAGAATACTATTAAAATTCCCAGTATAGAGGATAGATTCCCGATCTTATCCGCGAGAGTTTCTCCATAGTATATCCTTACGGTTTCTTTTTCGGGGAATATCAACATCAGTGATGGAGAGGCAATGTATATCTTTTCCGCGCCCTCAACTTTCCAGTTCGGGAAGTACGAGACCTTCACTAGTAAGGGCTTGTCTATGCAGGTGGTATCTATCCGAATTTCCTCCTCGTATAGAGTTTCTGTGATATTGCAATCTGTTTCCATCCTCTGTGAGCTTTTCAGGGCCTCTGTGATGTTTTCGGGATAGAATATCTGAATATTTTCATTTTTTTGAATTCTAATGGGTTTATCCATAACAACAATTCTAAATCTGCTCAGATCGTATTCATCTACGGTTGGAGAGAATACCAGCGGCGTCTCCCTGTGACCTGAGGAAAACCAGTCATAGGAGAACTGCTTCCAATTGTCTGTAATGACTAAAACAGGCTCACTTCTTGGAACCTCAACGTAGCTTGAGTCCTCATTCAGTACATATATGTTGAATTCACCGATTTCCTCAAGAAGACGGAACCTATCATTTACGTCAAGCGCATCCTTGGTCTCCTTCGAGAATGCGACGAAATACTGGACATTATAGAGCCTTAAACTCTCCACCCCAGAATCCGGGTCGAATGAGGGCATATCTATCGAGAAACCCGGCCACCAAGCATCCTGAGACATCTCCTTCTGTATGTAGTAGAAGAAGGGGAAGGTCAATGAAGATTCAAGGAGGAGGGATTCCATCACGCTCTTGTTTGAGAATACCGGAGAGACCTCAAAAACCCTCGGGGTGCCGAATTTGTTGTAGGAATGAGAGTACTCAAAATCAACCCTCCCGGAGAGATTTCCTTCCCGAAGATAGTCGTTTACTTCCTTGAATGTACCGTATGTCTTTTTCCCTTCAAGGCCTTCATAATTCCATTTTATCCAACCCGGGATGTATGTTATTCCATTACTAACGAATGGGAAATCCCGAAAGTAGGATTCTATTGCCTTTAGTGTGGGATTATCGTCGTAACCGGTAGCTTTACCTATCTCCGAGATAACTCCAGATATGCCAAAATTTACCCAGATCAGGGTGGACAAAACAAGTATTATCAAAAAGAGCCATCTCGCCTTGAGGTTTCTGGATATTCTTCCCAGACCATCAGATGCTATAAGGAGGGGGATGAAATAGATGAAAGGAACAAACCTTATGTAGAGTAGATTGATATGTTTGATAGATAAAATCAGGAGTATAGAGGAGAAGATCGCCCACAAAAGGTAGAGGATTCTTTTGTCCCTATTGAGGATTCCGGAGGCGATGCTTATGGCCGCAAATATATAAAAGACTGTAAACTGGGGCACTATAGCGACATCAAGATTCGGAAAGCCAAAAAATACGTCCTTTGGGGCGGCAGAAAATCCAAGCTTAGCTATTAATGGGATTGTCCAGAAACCAGATATTAGACCTGCAAGAAAGAAAACCTTGAACAGGTAGATAAAATTCTTGGATCTGTCCCTACTAAATAAGAAAAAAATTGAAACAGAGGTGATGAAGATTCCCGTGTATATATGAGTTAGAACTACCATTGCCAATAGAAGGGAATTCAATACAACATACCTATTTCTTTTAATTCCGAGATACAGGGAACCCATAAGTAGGATTGTCAGGGAGAAACTTATCATATAGGAGAATTCTCCCGCCAATGTGCTGGGGATATTGCCGCCCCACTGGGATTGCGTTTCTAAAAAGAGTAAGAGGGTCGTGGAACCAGAGGCTATAGCCGGTGTTGGAAATTCGAAGCCCATGAGTCTCATCATGAAGAAGGTCGTTAAAGGCAGAAGGAACACCCCCAAGATGGTAACTAACTTAAATGATATCTCAAGGGGGATAAATAAAGAGATAAAGGACATCAACAGATAGGGCGGAACAAAATAGAACTGAAAAATCGGCGTTCCAGCCATCCAGTGCGGGTACCATCCGATGAGTTTTCCGTTAGGTAGTAAATAGTTTTTTAGGTAATGTGCCAGAACGTAGTGGGAGCCCATGTCTCCTCCGGTAGTGGTTGTGTTTGAGAGAATTAAATCCGGTGTAAAGAAGATTAAAAGGAAGGATAGAATCAGCAGGATGGAGACGCAGTTGGCAACGAATTCCAGATTTAATTTCATTTTCTGAATTGATACAGGATAAAGATTAAAATTAGTATTAACACAGCAGCTATCGAAATCCATGAGGGTATTACAATGGCAATGGGAATCCACGAGGGTATATCAAATCCTTTCTGTTCTACGACATGTATGATTCCGCTGGAGGAAGAGGAATAGTGCAATCCTTCTTCTTCATAGTTTATGGTTGCAAAAATAACATAATTGCTTCTTGGAAGGGCGCCGAAGGAAGAAATGCTGAAGGAAATTTCCTCATCGGATTTTTTATCAATAACTAGGGTTTTCTTTTCTTTATCTGACCTCAGCTCTCTGGGTAGAAAAAGTTCTACTTGAATTGAGTGGGGTTTATCATCAAAATTCCTTATCGATAGCTTTAAGTCTTTAGTTTCTTTATCCCCCAGGGTAATTTCAGAAATCTTGGTTGTTACCCTGGAAAAGGTGGGCTCTTTTATGATAAATGAAAATGTGGAGATGGCAGAGAATGGATATCCGTTTGCATCTTTGTAATCTGTTATTACACCAATATTATATGCTCCAGAGGTTACATTTTCGTCGATTTTAATTTTAAATTCCCCGCTATATGGCTCATTTGGATTCAATTTTCCCGGAAATAATTCGTTTGAATCTAAACCTTCTGAGGTTATTAAAGATACCAAAACATCGTATGCCGGCTCATCTCCGGAATTTACTATTGTCAGATTAACGGGTGTTTCATTATCCCGGACTATTCTCTCCGTAGAAACTGTGGTTGTTATTGAGATGAATGTTGCAGATACAATTCCACTGAGAATGAAAAAAATAATAAAAAATTTTCTCATTTTTGCACCGATTTAACGCTATGAGTATAATAAAATGTATTTATTAACTAAATTGGTAATTTAATAACTAATTAGTAGGATGGATTTTAAGTTGATAAATAAGAGGGAGGATAGTATAAAAGAGACAAAGGTTGAAAAAGATGCTAAAACAGATGAAGAGGAAAAAAATGGGGAGGTAATTAAAGAGGTCAAAGATAAGGGGATGGAGGAGTATGCAACCGAGTTAGATTCCTATAATATATCCCTCGGCGAGTTGACACTTGAAGTAAAGATTCTGGATGTTGGGGATTATGTGGCTCACTATCAGGTGGTTTTGCCAGATATCGATTTTATTACATCAGCTCTATTGGACGAAACAAAGCGCAGTTTGGTTGGAGAGATACAGCTTGAAACCCAGAATATACTGAGTCCGGATAGATTCCAGGAGCTAAAGATTAAATTCCTTGAGCACTCTAAGGAAAAATTAACTAATGTTCTAAAGAAAGCCTCCGAGGAGGATATAGCAATGTTGAGTAGGATGATTGTGAATGATATGATAGGCCTAGGGGATATAGAGTATCTACTTGCCGATGGCTATCTTGAGGAAATAGTGGTCAATAGCAGCAGGGATGTTGTATGGGCCTATCACAAACGGCACGGATGGTTAAAAACAAATATTCAGATCCCTACTGAGGATATGATTATGAACTATTCTGCGAGGATCGCCAGGGAGGTAGGCAGGGAGATAACACATTTGGAACCACTTCTGGATGCTCATCTGGCAACTGGTGACAGGGTAAATGCCACATTATTTCCGATATCCACATCTGGGAATACCATTACAATTAGAAGGTTCTCCAGGACACCCTGGACGATGATTCATATGATAGACACAGCCTTCGGCACAATAATATCTGAGGCTGCCGCCTTTCTCTGGCTCGCAATTGAATACGAATTAAGCATGATCATAAGTGGCGGTACAGCATCTGGAAAAACCTCGATGTTAAATGCCTTGATGCCTTTCATGCCCGCCAACCAAAGAATTATTTCGATGGAGGATACCAGAGAGTTAAATCTGCCCGAATTTTTACACTGGATTCCATTAACCACGAGACCCCCAAATCCAAGGGGTGAGGGCGAGGTCTCTATGTTAGAGTTAGTTGAAAATTCATTAAGGATGAGACCCGATAGAATCGTAGTAGGGGAGGTTAGAAGAAAAAGAGAAACGGAGGTTTTATTTGAAGCCATGCACACTGGCCATTCCGTTTACGGGACGTTTCACGCAAATAGAGCACAGGAGGTTATAGATAGGATAATGGGCCCCCCAATGAATATCCCTGGATTAGTGATGGGTTCACTACCCTTAATTGTTATACAACACATGAACAGAAGAACGGGTCAAAGACGTACCTTTGAAATAGCAGAGCTTGTAAAGGGGGAGGGGGAGGCTCCAGAGCTGAACATCCTTTATATGTGGTCTGCAAAAACAGATAAAACAGAGCCCGTATCACCAAGTATAAGGGTGAAAGAGGAATTGGAGTTATTCTCCGGAATGAATGAAAAGGAAATACGAGAAGATCTGAAAGGTAAAAAAAGAATTTTAGAATGGTTACTACACCATGACATACGCAGTGTAAATGATGTAGGTAAGATAGTAACGGAGTATTATATTGACAAAGATACCGTTCTTGACCTAGTAGAAGGGGACAAAGATGTGAATATTTAGCTTGGATTAATAGATCAAAAATGTCATCACCATTTGATTCAGAAAAATTGCAAGACACGGCAAGGGTTTTAAGCCAACCCGCAAAGAGATTGTTATTAGTGTTCCCGGAGTTGGAATGGGATCTCAAAAGGTCGGGTTATGAAATAGGTGCTGTTGGATATATGGCTATAGTACTTTTTATCACGATAACTACCTTTATGATTACAACATTGATTATAACTACACCCGTGTTTATAGCACAAACGGGAACTAATGCCTATGTAGCAATTGGAATACCAATAATCGTCACTTTATTTGCATTCTTTTATTTCCTTTTTATGCCCAGATTAACCGTAATGAGGGAGAGTAGATTGATAGATAAAGATCTGGAGTATATGCTAAAGGATATGCAAATTCAACTGACCGCGGGTGTTCCTTTGTTTAACATCTTAGCCAATATTGCCGCTGGAGGGTATGGAGCATGTTCAAAGTTGATGAATGAGATAGTACAGGAGGTGGAATCTGGAGGCTCGATGAGAGACGTATTGAATAACTATGGAATGTTATCCCCATCGGAGTATATGAGAAGGGCTTTGTGGCAGATCGCCAACGCCATGCAAACTGGATCCGATATAAAGACAGCATTGGTTGCACTTTCAAATGACATAAGACAGGAAAAGGAGAACAAGATAAAGGTATATGGACAGGAACTGAGCTTATGGGGTTTGATTTACATGATGGCGGTTATTGTAGCGCCCTCTATGGGTGTAACCCTTTTAGTGGTACTCTCAAGCTTTGTGGGAGGTACGACAATAAATATGGACCTATTCTGGGGTGTGCTCTTTGGTGTTGTTGCCTTTCAACTCATATTTATATCAGTAATAAGAAGTAAAAGACCGGACATTGGATAATGATCAAAATGAAAAATAAGATCCTAATGAAAATATCAGATATTTTTTATACCATAATAAGCACTGTATTGAAGATAATTTCTTACGTACTTATGAGGATAGGGGATCTACTGATATTATTGGTTCATATAGCTATAGGTGCATTAAAAATACTCCTGCAACCCTTTTCAGAATTTTTCAGTAAATTTGTAAAATCTGTTCATCATAGACTGGGAGCTCTATTTCCATTTCACATGAGAGATAAGCTTGAAGAGATGTTCCTTTACTCTGGACTTACACGAAACCCTGAAGAAACATTGGGAATGACGGTAATGTATAGTGTATTAGTCCCAATTACTGTCGGTGTAATTACATTTGCCCTTACTAGCAAGGAGATTCTATCGGTTGGGTCGGCTATAAGCTCCTTTATTCTTGTATGGATCATAATGTACATGCTATTAAAATTGCTGGTTGATAGACGTACAGAAAATGTGGAGAGGGTTTTACCGGATCTCTTATCTATGATAGCCCAGAATATGAGTGCCGGTATGACTCCCTACAATGCATTGTGGGTTGCCGCCAGACCAGAATTTGGACCACTTGCTTTGGAGATACAGAAGGTAGCCAGAGATACATTAACTGGAACTCCGTTAGATACGGCCTTAATAAACATGAGTAAAAGGATTAAATCCGAAAAATTACAACGTACTGTTAAGTTGATGATTCAGGGGATGAGATCCGGTGGTGAACTTCCAACGGTACTACAGGAGATATCCAGAGATATAAGAACAGAGCAAAACCTTGTTAAGAGAATGGAAAGTGAAACCACAGCTCAAGTCATGTTCATTCTCTTTTCATTAATTATGGGTGCTCCATTATTATTTGCTGCATCTTCTCAATTTATAAGCATATTTTCCAAGACATTTTCAGTTATAGATCTGAGCAAATTATCAGAACAAGCCCAGGGGGGGATGGTTAAACTTCAACCCCTTGTAATTACCGAGGACGATTTCGTACTTTATTCCCTGATCGTTTTGTCTGTCTGCTCCTTCTTCGGTTCCCTTTTGATAGGTCTGATGCGGTCAGGTAAAATGACCTCCGGGATTCCAATCATTCCAATATCTATGGGTTTATCTATCGGTATTTTCCTCGCACTAAGGTACATACTATCGTTATTCTTTGGGGGCATGATGGCTGTATGAGCTTAAAATCATTTAGAATATTTCATGATAACATCTCCAATTTTTCTAACCTCCTCTTCTCTTAGCTTAAGTTCGGGAGTTTTATTCCCAATATAATCAGATAGTTCTTCTATTCCCAAAATATCAACGGTTTGGTTCTTTATAGATGCACTAGCGTTTTCATTAGTAAAAACAAGTATGCTATGAATCCATATGTGGGGTATTTCCCTATCAAATATTTCATCGCCATGCTCCAATATAAAATCCTTCAGAACCTTTGCATTCCTCTTTACCTGATTGCTAGGGCTGCCTATCCAGAGTTCGTATCTCTTCCCCTTCTTACCTATCTTATATCTAACCCATGAATCTCCATCACATTCAATCTCGCCACCATAATTCTTTGATTCTATGACAAATATTCCATTTGGACCAATAACTATATGATCCGTATCGCCCCTATTTGGGGGTACTACAACGCCATTAATTAAATAATAAGAATCGTCCAATTTCTCCAATTCTTTTGTTACTATATCTTCACCGAGCACACCACTGCCCCATAAAACGTATTTCTGGTAGGTATAGATACCAAGAACATAGGCTAAAGGGATCAATATGACACCGACAGTAGCATAGGGAAATTGGTTCATTATAAAGAGCATCATAGCCAGGATGAAAAGCATTAAAAATAAGAATAACCGGCTCTTAGTTAGCTGTATATTGCGCCATACATACAGGTCGACTCCTCTCTTCAGTATGTGCATATTACCTATACGATTCCAAAGATAAAAAAAGTCCTATAATGACCAAAATTTAGAATAACTAAAATCGAATTAAAAAATAATCCGCTACAAATTTGAATTTTGATTAAATCTGAAATTATTTCCTTCTCTGTGATACGTTCCAGTTACGATTTAGAAAAGATAAAACGAAAGGTATTTATAACAGGAAAACATAATGAGATATACAAATATAAATAATGAGGTGAAAAACATGAGAATTGGAAATAAAGGACAGGGTGCCATGGAGTATCTGATGACCTACGGCTGGGCAATACTGGTGGTGATGATAGTCGGAGTTGTTCTCTGGCAGTTAGGTGTTTTTGGAGGAGCAGGCGGCGGATTAAATAGAGCTACAGGT